>Ga0187894_10000601_pt1 | contig 48563 bp, 47 predicted proteins | sample GBC1701081metaG_FD_136650 | JGI IMG/M metagenome (GOLD analysis project Ga0187894, IMG submission 136650) | White microbial mat communities from a lava cave in the Kipuka Kanohina Cave System on the Island of Hawaii, USA - GBC170108-1 metaG ... | reverse complement strand
GCGAAAGCTGGACCGCAGCGCATAGGTTCGGGTGCTGGCCAGTCCCGCTACCGCATGCGGGCCCAGTCCGGGCTGCCAGAGCACCACGGCGTGACCCTCGACGTCGACACCCCGGCGACCGGCCCTACCGGTGAGCTGAGTGTATTCGCCGGGGGTGATGTCCGCATGCGTCTCCCCGTTCCACTTGACGAGCTTTTCCAACACGACTGACCGGGCCGGCATGTTGATGCCCAGCGCCAGGGTTTCGGTGGCGAACACCGCCTTGATGAGCCCGCGGACAAACAGCTCTTCCACCACTTCCTTGAAGACCGGAAACATGCCCGCGTGATGGGAGGCGATCCCTCGCTCTACGCCCTGAACCCACTCGTAGTACCCCAAAATACGCAGATCTTCGGCAGGAATATTCCGGCACCGCTGCTCGACGTGGGCCCGCACTTGCTCCTGCTCATCAGCGGAGTTCAGCCGCATGGCGGACCGCAGGCACTGCCGCACCGCGGCGTCACAGCCAGCGCGGCTGAAGATGAACACGATCGCCGGCAACAGCCCCTCGACATCGAGCCGCTCGATGACCTCCGTCCGACTTGCCAGGTACACCCGTCGGGCAGGGCCACCCTGGTGGCGACGCTGGCCCCGGTCTGTCCGAACCAGCCGGCTTCGGCGGGCTTCCTCCTGGGTCAGCCGCGCCAGCTCAGGATTGACCTTGCGCTGGGCGTCGTCGAAAAAAAGGTCATACAGCCGCTTGCCGACCAGCACGTGCTGCCACAGCGGCACCGGCCGATGCTCAGAGACGATCACCGCGGTATGGCCCCGCACCTCGGTCAACCAATCGCCGAACTCCTCGGCGTTGCTCACCGTGGCGGACAGTGAAACCAGCTGGGTCGAGGGGGGCAGGTGGATGATCACCTCTTCCCACACCGCTCCCCGGAAACGGTCGGATAGGTAGTGCACCTCGTCCATGACCACAGAGCCGAGGCCCGCTAAGGTCGACGACCGCGCATAGAGCATGTTGCGCAGCACCTCGGTCGTCATGACCACCACCGGCGCCTCGCCGTTGATCGAGTTGTCACCGGTAAGCAGACCGACTGTGTCCGCGTCATAGCGGCGGAGAAGATCGGCGTATTTCTGGTTGGACAGCGCCTTAATCGGGGTGGTGTAGAAGCATTTGCGGCCCTGGCTCAGGGCTAGATGCACCGCGAACTCCCCCACCACAGTCTTGCCGGACCCGGTGGGAGCAGCCACCAGCACTCCGTGGCCGTCCTGCAGCGCCTGACAGGCCTGCCGCTGGAAGGGATCCAGCTTGAACGGATAAAGCCGCTGGAACTGTCCGAGCGGAGTGAGCGCCTCTTTGCCACGGCGGCGATCCGCGGCATACCGGTCGGAGGGTGAAGCCATGGTGCTAGCTTATGGTCTTCTTGGCTCCAGGCGACCGAGCCGACAATCCGCGCCCTGGTCAAATCCCTCGTGGCTAGCGGTCGTCGTCCTCATCCAGCGGACTCGGTCGAGGGTCGATGATCGACGCCTCATCGTCGGACAGCTGGGCATTCGGATCCGCCGCCGCCCGACGACCCCGGCGCCGGTCGTTCAGCTTGGCCAGAATCACCGCCGCCAAATACAGCAGGCACACCGGGATGGCGAGCAGGGTCATGGTCCCAGGGTCACCGGTAGGGGTGGCCACCGCGCCAAATACGAAGATTCCCAGCACCATCCAGCGCCACCAGCCGGCCATGCGAGCCGCACTCAGCACGCCGCCAATATTCAACAACACCAGCACCAGCGGCAGCTCAAAGGCGAACCCAAAGACCAGCACCATGCGGAGCAGGACAGTGAGGTAGTCATCCAGAAGCAGCTGGAAACTGGCCTTCCCCGGAACGAAACTGGCCAACACATTTAAGGCTCGGGGCAGGATCAGATAGAACAACCCCGCGCCGCTGCAAAACAGCGGAACTCCGGCCGCCACGAATGCCACAGTGTAGCGCTTCTCGCGCTGGTGCAACCCTGGGGCAATGAAGGCCCACACCTGGTAGAGCCATACCGGGCTGGCCAACAGCAGGCCGCCGGCCAGGGAGAACTTCAGCTTCAATGAGAACGCGCTCAGCAGCCCGGAGATGACCGGGGCGCTGCATTGGGGGTTATTGCCGACCCCTGACACATCCAGGCCACACGTCGGGGTGATCAGAAAATCAATGACCCGCTCGTAGAAAGCAAAGTAGAAGATGACCGCGCACACCAAGATGACGAGCACGGACTTGATGAGCCGGGACCGCAGCTCCCGGATGTGATCCATGAAGGGCATTCGCCCGTCGGCGGGCCGGCTAGTCCGGCTACCGCTCAGCCAGCTCCGCCCGACACGCCAGCACTGTGAGATGACCTTCACGATACCCCGTTACTCCTGATCAGGCACTACTCAGCGCTGCCGCTTAGGTTCGGTTTCCGTTTCCTCATCTTGGGAGGGAGACGTGACATCCACCGGGGTCGCGGTAATGACCCGATGCGGCGGCGGAGTGGGAGGCTGTGAAGAACCGAACCGCTGACGTTGCTCCTCGTCCTCTTCGTCCTCCTTACGCAGCGCTTTCGACTCAGCCCGGAAAATACGCAGCGACTTACCAAACGAGCGTGCCATCTCTGGCAGCTTCTTTGCCCCGAACAGCATCATGAGCACAAAAAAGATCAATAGAAGCTCGGGGGCGCCAAGCTTACCTAACATTGATGACCTCACAGCTAGGAGTTGAGGAATGCCTTGTTGACACCAAGCTCTTACCCTGTCGATGGTACGACAATACTTCCAGCGTCAAAGAAGCCGGGTAACAGCCCCCAGAACACCTCACTACACTTCGCGAGATGACCGGGCGTCTTCCTGGACCTGGCTGCTCTGAGCATCAACAGCCACTTCCAGATCCTTTAGTGCCGAAACCAGCCGTTGCTCCGCTTGGATGAATACCCGGCCTAGCTGGGCAATGTCCCGAAACAGCCGCCACCCGAGCACACCGAGCAGCGTCAGAGCGCTCCCTAGGAGCACCACGACAATAAGCACCCAGCGCATGAGCTGACTCTAGCGGTTCAGTCATATCCGGCTAAAGCCGCGACAGCCTCCGCCTGGACTGCCGCGACCACCTCGGGGGGGTTCACCAACCGTCCGGTCTCGCCCAGGCGCAGGGCAAGGCGACGCACCCACCCCAACTCGGCGCTGCGCACCGAAATGCGCACACCCCCATCGGCCAACTCGGTCACTGACTCACACGGGTAATACTCAGCTACCCAGCGTCCAGCTGGCGTCAGTTCCAGAGTAACCAAGAGATCCCGGGACGAAGAGTGAAACAGCCCAGCCATCAGATCCAGCGGCTTCGCTTCCGATGGCACTGCCGTGGGGATATCCAGCAACGTCATGGCGGCGACTCGGTCCAACCGAAATAGTCGAACTGCCTGGGCTCGGTGACACCAGCCCTCAAGGTAGAAGCACCCAGCGGCCAGCACCACCCGCATGGGATCCACATCCCGTTCGGTGACCTCATCCCGGCTCGGTGTGTAATACGCCACGTGGAGCCGTTGCCGAGCTTGCACCGCTTGCCGAGCGACTGCCACCGTGTTCGGTTCAGAGTCGTGGCGAAGCGCCACCTGAGCATGGCCGATGAGCGTTCCAGCAGCTTGTTCTACTTTGGCGATAACCCGGTTCACCAGGTCGGGGTCGTCCGCGGTATGAATGCCAGCCAGCGTGGGAATGCTGGCCAACATCTGGAGAGCTGCCAACAGAGCCAGGGCCTCATCTCGTGCCAGCCGCAGCGGACGCGCCATGACATCGGCATTGTTCAGGTGAATCTCGCCGCCCGTCATATCCACTTCGATGAGGTCACTGGGCAGATAACCGGGCAACCCACAAAACCAGATCAGCTTGAGATCTTTGACCAGCTGGTCTTCGCTGACGCCGAAGGCCTGGGCCACGTGGTCCACTCGGGCGCCCGGACGCGCCAGCAGATAAGGAATCAAGGAGAGCAGCCGAGCCAGCCGCGTCCCCGCTCCCAAGTCCCGGCCGGGAGTAGCTGCTTCAGTTTTTTCGGGGAAGCCTGTTTGGTCCTGTTCGGCCTGGTGGGAAAGCTCTAGACCGGCGCTGGCTTCCTGGGTTTCGTTTACTTGCGGCGCATCGTGGCTCTGCGCTGGGATTCGCGACGCCTTGGGAGCCGAGAGACTAGTCGCCGCCGTCAGCCGACCGAGCACGTCCTGCCGCACCTGTGGTGGGTCCAACACCACCACATCAGCGCCGAAACCGGCCAGCCACTGCCCAGTGCTTTCCGCGTCGTGGTACGGCAACTCCAGCCGGTCCCAGCCTGGTTCGTCCGCCGTCACGCTGCTGGCGTGCCGACGCAGCGGGAAGCCCGCTCCGGTGCGTAGCCGCAGCTGGGCCATTCCAGCCGGTTGCTCAGCCGCGTCATGCATCACCTGAGCGCGGATATCCACCCCCTCTGGTACTGTCACCGCGCCAGGCGGCCCCAGCGGCGCCACCTCGCCGATGATCCGGTCCAGCCGGAAGATCCGGCTAGCGGCGCGGTCTCGGTCATGGCCCACCAGGTACCAGCGGCCGTGCCAGCCGACGATCCCCCACGGCTCGATACGCCGTTGCCGAACCTGTGAGGTCTTCGACGCTAATGCCCGCGGCACGGAACGGTAGCGAAAAGACACCGCCTGGCGATCCCGGACCGCCTGCCACAGCGGCTCGAAGGCGGGTTCACTCGCGTTCAGCAGCGGCTCGATGCCAGCCAACGAGACTTCCCCGGTCTCCACGCCACCCGCGGCCAGCTTGAGCACCGCGTCTGAGGCTGCCCGGGCGAGCCGGGTCTGCTGCCAGACCCGCGCGGCCAGGCCGAGAACCGCGACCTCATCAGGGTGCAGCGAAATATCCGGCAGCGCGTACTCGCTCGGCTCGATCCGATATCCCGGTTCGTCGTCGAACCAGGCGCTGTTGATCCCGGTCTGCAAGGGGATGCCCATGGCGCGCAGGTCATCCTTATCGCGCTCAAACATCCGCTCGAATGCCTCATCAGTCTGGCAGTCCTGGTAGCCGGCGACCGTAGCCCGGATCTTCTCCTTGGTCACGTACTGCCGGGCAGCCAGCAAACAGATCACCAAATTGAGCAGCCGCTCAGTCTTACGAGCTGACATCCGCTGTCCTCCTTGAGGTGTCCGGTATCGACGCTACCGTGTGGCCGTTTAGATCACGTTCCGTGGTGCCAGCCGGGGAATCCGGGTTGACGCGCCCGCTAATACGGTTTTCCCCAGAAAATATTTCGACGGGTTGTCCACACGTTGTCCTTTCCAAGCTCGTGCCCCACGATCCCGGATTACACTTGGGCTGGGGCGGTCCCCCCGGAGAGGGTGGGGTATGGACATAGGCGGCCACGAGAACCACTAAGCTGGGCCGGGTGATCCGATGGCGTACCGGTGAGGTCGTCGTGACTGGCCGACAGTGGTCGGGCGCGGTGGAGCTCACCGTCCAGCTCACAGACGGCGACCAGGTGCTAGCACTGGCTTACCCGCCGCTGGTGGGCCGACCGGAGCCCGGGGACCGGGTGCTCCTCAATGCCAACGCTGAAGGTTTGGGCACCGGCGGCTATGCCATGGTGGTGGCTCTGCCCGATCGGTTGCCCGCTGATCCGGCTGGCCCGGGTCACCTAGTTAAGGCTCGCTACACCCCGCTGCAAGCCGTGGTGCTCGGCGTGGACGAGCAGGATTCCCCGCACCATTCGGTGCTGCGGGACGCGGACAGCCTGGACGGCATGCCCGTGGTTATCGCTGATCTACACTCTGCGTTGCCCGCCATCTGCGCCGGCCTGTTTGTCGACCGACCCGGCACGCGGATCGCCTATGTGATGAGCGACGGCGGGACGCTACCGCTGTGGTTTTCCCGCACTGTGGCCGCGCTACGCCAGGCTGACTGGCTCATTGGCTCTGTCACGGTGGGCCAGGCGCTCGGCGGAGATCTGGAAGCGGTCACCACTCACACTGGCTTGCTGGCCGCCCGGCATGTGCTGAATGCCGAGGTGACGATCGTGGCCCAAGGACCGGGCAATCTGGGCACCGGCACTCGGTGGGGATTCTCCGGAGTGGCCGCGGGTGAGGCAGTGAACGCGGTAGCAACGCTGGGTGGCCGTCCAGTGGCTTCGCTGCGCATCTCCGATGCTGACCCGCGAGAGCGCCACCAGGGAGTGTCGCACCACAGTCTCACCGCGTACGGCCGGGTAGCTCTGGCCCCTGCTGACGTGGTTATCCCCAAGCTGGGCAGCTCGTTCGATGACCGGATTCGTCAAGATATTGAGCCGCTGCGCGACCGCCATCGGCTCATTGAGATCCCTGTGGACGGCCTGGACAAAGCACTGCGCGATTGTCCGGTGAAGCTGTCGACCATGGGCCGGAGTGTGGACGAGGACACAGCCTACTTCCTGGCTGTCGCGGCTGCCGGCCGCCACACCGCCAGTTTACTCAAAGCGCGCGAGTAGGCACTGGGGTTTACGCCCACCGGCGCGGCCGCGGAACTCCGCACCATCGATCAGGCTCTCGCGGCTATCACCGTCGCGCTTCACGACAATGACCTGCTCATAGTCACCGACGACCACGGCAACGGCCCCACCTCCGGTGGGGCTCACACTGTCGAATACGTCCCGCTTATCGGCGCCGACCTGCCTGCCGGGATCACACCCGGGCTGGCTGCGATCACCGACCTGATTGCCAACCGATTGCGGTGAGGCATCTTGGGTAGGCCGAAGACGAGGGGTTGGCGAGATGCAGGGCAGTTCACCGAAGTTGAGGCTCAGGAACGGGAGTCAGGGATTTCCGCTACCGGAGTTTGTCAAAAAATTCACATTTTGCCAAGGTTTTGACATGGCTATAGTGACGAAGTTGGAGCTGCTGCGGGAGGTCGCACTAGATCAGCACGGGTTCGTCACGACCATGCAAGCAGTGGAGCAGGGAGTTTCCCACGCAGAGTTGTCCACGATAGTCGCCCGTGATCGGCTGGAGCGAGTCGCGCACGGCGTCTATCGGGTGCCGCAGGTGGCAGAGACCGAGTTTGACCAGTACCAACTCGCCGTGCTGTGGACGGGCGCGCCAGGGGCTTGCCTGAGTCATGACACGGCGCTGGCGGCGTGGGAGGTCAATGATATCAACCCTGACCGCATCCATCTGACCGTCGCTAGTCACCGCCGCATTCGTCGAGGAGGCGGTGACCAGTATGCCATCCACCATGACGACCTTGATGCGAGACAGATGACGTGGTGGCAGGGGATACGAATCGTGACTGTACCCACGGCGATTGGGCAGTGCATTGCTTCTGGGGTGCCCACTTACCTGATCCGCCAGGCACTCGACCGGCCGGCCGTACCAGCCGTCTACCCGCCAGTGAACGAAAACGGCTGACCGATGAGTTGGACAAGGCGCTCGCCGAACCGTGGGGGCCGTTGATGCTCGTGCGCGGTGAGGTGGAGACCATCAAGGTTGCGCATCGACTTTCATCCTCGCCGAGCGCGAAGGACTTCCCCTCGCCACCACTGACCACAAGCTCACCACCGCCGGAATGCCCCTCCTGATCCCCCAAAACGCCTAACAGGAGAACTACTCGAACACCCGACAATCAGACCCAACCGCCCGACGTTGCCGGGGCGCTGGTGGTTGGGGGTCCTCCATCCTGCCCGCGCTCATGTCCGCAGGCGTCTAGCGACTGGAAAGCAGAAAAAACGGTCAGCCATCAAGGCAACCGCTGAGCTCACCGACAGAAAGGCACACCACCATGAGCGCTAACGCTCGGGGAAGGGAACCAGAAATGACGCCAGAGCAGTCTGCTAACTCGACAACCGCTTGTTTTGTCCGGACGAAATACGTACAATTGGAATGACAGTTACGAGAGGAAAAAGGAATGAGCGGAAGGACGAATGCCAAATCTGTGACTGGGATGTCTCACGGCCGTGGTCCCTCGGCTGCGATGGGACAAGGCGATTCTGAGGCAAAACCCGCTAAAGGTCCGAGCAGATCTGAGCGTCCTCGCCGGGAACGGCGCTTGGAGGTCCGCACCACCGCGGAGCAGGATGCTTTGCTCCGCGAGGCCGCCGAGTTGCGCCACCAAAGCATGAGCGCTTTTGTGCTAGAAACCGCCACTAGTCAGGCTAAGCAGGTTATAAGTGAGCAGCGTAACCTCGTACTTCCCGCCGAGATATACGATGCTTTCCTCGCCGAGCTCGATCGGCCGGCTGAACCAGTACCCGAACTGGTTGAGCTGTTTTCTCGTCCGCGGAGGATCCAGCACCGGTGAGCTCCGATTCCGTCATCGTGGAGCGTATCAGCGCGGAACATGACCTGACGCGCTTTCATTGCGGACGGCGCGAACTGGACGATTGGTTACACCGACACGCTATTACCAGTGACCGAATGGATAGAACTCGTGTCTTTGTGGCACACACGGGCAATGAAATCGTCATCGGCTATTTCAGCCTGACAATGGGCTCTGTTCTCCGCGATGGTCCTCCTGCCCAGCTGATCCGCGGACTTCCCCGCCATCCCGTTGGCATAGCGCTCCTCGCCCGCCTTGCCATAGACGAACGCGAACAAGGACATGGCCTCGGCGCCGACCTGTTACACGATGCTCTGGAATACTCGGTGAGAGCTGGTGAGAGCGTCGCCGCTCGCCTGGTTGTCGTCGACGCTCTTGACGATAACGCTGCCAAGTTCTATCAACGGTTCGGTTTCATTCCCAGCCCCAACGGTGATCCACTTCGCCTCTATCGGCGAGTCAAAGATATCCGTACCAGCATGGGAATATCCGGAAGTTGACATGTCGATTGGGCCAAAGTTTGCCCTATTCATCCAGGAAATTCTTATCGAGGCAGCTCGCATTGCCGATCAGAATTTTAGCCAACCCGCCAGAGTCGACCCGATCCATCACCTCATCAAGCTAGGGAGTCTACGGCAAGATCGCTTTGGTCTGACCGCGGCGATCCTTCACCCCCGTGACGCAACGTCTGCTGCCCGCTGACAACTGCCGGCCATCATTCGGCACGGTAGCGGTCAGCGCTACCACGAAATATCAGGACTAGATCCAACCCTCGTCCCAGGCTCGCCGCGCGGCATCGTGGCGGGTGCGGACTCCGAGCTTGGTGATGGCTGAGGAGAGGTAGTTGCGGACGGTGCCCTGAGCTAGATGGGCCGCTGCCGCGATCTCGGCTACGGTGCCACCCAGACGGGCCTTCCGCAGCACGTCCAGTTCCCTTTCGGTGAGGGGACAAGCGCCTTCGGTGAGTGCCGAGGCAGCAATGTCGGAGTCGATGTATCGGCCGCCCGCGTGCACCTCACGCAGGATCACGGCCAACCGAGCGGCAGGCGTGGTTTTGGGAACGAACCCACTCACCCCAGCGGCCAAGGCCCGCTTAAGAACTCCAGGGCGAGCATGTCTGGTGACCAGGACAACCCGGGTTGATCCCGCGGCGGAAATTTGGGCCCCAGCAGCGATCCCATCCCGTTCCGGCATGGCCAAATCCAATACGGCAATGTCTGGGGTGTGCTCGGCTGCCAGCCGCACCGCGGTCACTCCATCACTAGCCTGGGCGATCACCGCCAGGTCCGGCTCTAGGTCAAGCAGAGCCGCCAAAGCACTGCGGATGAGGTCTTCATCGTCAGCCAACAGCAGTCGGATCGTCATACGGACACCTCTCCGCGCAACTCGAAATTCCGCTCTCGACGACCTGCCTCAACTCGGCCCCCCACCGCGGCGAACCGTTCCCGCAGTCCGGCCAGGCCGGATCCACCGCGCTGGTCCTGGATCGCGAAAACACCGTCGTTGCGTATCAGCACCGCGATTGGATCTTGATCAGCATGCACCTCAATGGTGCAGCGTCGGGCTCGGCCATGCCGTAGCACGTTCGTGGTCCCCTCCCGCACCAACAACCCGAAGAGAGGTTGCAGGGTGCCCGGCACCGCGTTCGGATCGCCATGCACGGAGGTCTCGATGCCGCCCGAGGCGAGGATGCCGGCCGCGTTGTCAATTTCAGTGCTCAGATTCACCTTGCGGTAACCGCGCACCACGTCTCGGGTGTCGTGCAGTGCCTCGGTGGCCAGCTTGTGGATTTCCGCAGCGGCCAGCCGGGCGGCATCATCGTCCAGCCCAATCAGCCGGGTCACTAATTCACCCTTGAGCGCGATCGCCTGCAGGTGGTGGCCCTGGATGTCGTGCAGATCGGCGGCGAAGCGCAGCCGCTCTTCGGCCACCGCCAGACCGGCGGCGGCGGATCGGGCCCGATCGAGCTCGAGCGTGAGATCCCACACATAGAACTGCAGGACATCGGTTACTCCCACCAGCAGCGTGAGCAGTCCGCCGAGGGCAGCCGTGCGTACCGGCAGATCTGTCACGGCGGCCAGCACCGCGCCCGCCAATCCGGTGACAACGGCCCCGCCAACGATCACCCGGCCCCGCAATCTGGCCGGTATCACCACTGCGCACGCTCCGACGATTGCCGCCGGCAGCAGCGCCCAGACGAACCCGAGTGGCAGGCGCATCCGCGGCAACATCAGCAGCCATGCCGATACGGCGAGGGTGAAGGTGGCTCCCATCTCCCACCCACTGAAGCCACCACGTCCCATGCCGTCCACTGCCGAGCGCAGGAGCCGGGCATGCTGCACGGTGACCACGGCCAGCAGGACGGTCCCAGCCACCACTTGCCCAGGCCGGTAGTCGCCGAAGACGAGGTCGATGCTCGCGAATCCGCTGATCAAGACTACCGTGGCGAGCCATGCGAACACGTGGTACCCGCGCATCCGCGCCAGTCGATTCCCACTGTCCATACTGGACAATCTATGACCTTCCACTCCTGACGGCCAGTGATCGTGACAATGTCACGTTGATCACTGACACTGACCCGACGATCGGTGACGGTCGACACTGCCCGCGCGTCCCCCGGCGCCCCTAGCCTTATTGCCATGACTACGACAGAAAAACATCAGCGCGGGACCCGGCTGGCGGCCTTGATGGCAGCAACCCTCCTTGCGAGCTTGTTCGCCCCCGTGGGAAGGCCCCAGGCGGCACAGCCACCCGTACCGCGCCTGAATTGGTCAGCCTGTCCCGACGCTGCCGAGTTGCAGTGCGCCACGGCCCACGTACCGCTGGACCACGGAAACCCCTCGGGCGGGCGAATCGTGCTGCCGCTGATCAAAGTGCCTGCCTCCAGTCCGGACCAGCGGATCGGCGTGCTGGTGCTTCACCGTGGCGGGCCTGGTTTCTCCACGGTCGACTATGTGAAGCTGCTCCATGCTCACCAGCTCCCGAACCCACTCAGCTCACAGGTGTGGGCTCGCTACGACGTGATCGGAGTGGATCAGCGGGGCGTGGGACACAGCAGCCCAGCCGTCCGGTGCTTTGAGTCCAAGGCGAAACAGCGCGAGTTCTCCGCTGGCATGCCCGCGTTTCCGGTCACTGCCGAACAGCAGCGACAGCGGGCCGTAAAGGACGCCGAATACGCCCAGCGCTGCCGGAAGCTCAGTGGAAAACTGCTGGATCACGTCACCACGGCTGAGGCAGTCCAGGACCTAGATCTGATCCGTGCCGCCCTCGGCGAACCGCGGCTGAACTTCCTGGGTCAGTCCTATGGAAGCTACCTAGGGTCGGTGTACGCGAACATGTTCCCGAACCGGGTCGGACGGTTTGTTTTCGATAGCGTGGTCGACCCGGTACGCCAGACCTCCGGCGCATCAGGCACGATAGCCTCAGCGCGGACCGGCTCGGACGTGGCGAGCACGGCAACTCTGGATGAGTTCTTCCGGCTGTGCGCCGAGGCAGGGCCGAATTGTCCGTTCGGCGACGGCGACCCCCAAGCCGCCTTCCAGCGGCTGGCCGAGCGGCTCCGTGCCGCCCCGTTGCGCCTTACCGCGTCAGACGGGCGAACGGTCGTGGTGAGCTACAACATCATCATCGCCTTGGCTGGAGGATTGCTCTACCAGCCGGGGTTGGGGTTCTGGGAGGTTCTCGCAACCACTCTTCAGCAGACTGAGCAGGTGATCGCGGAACCCGACGGCCCGTTCGCGGCCAACTACGCCGCGGGGCTACTGGACACGATTGACGCCGGGTTTGGTGGCCTCCCACACGACGCGCCGGAAGGTCAAGCCTTCCACGCGGTCCACTGCACAGACGTGGAGAACCCCGACGACCCTCAGGCATGGGCGCGCATCGCCGAGCGCCGTGAACCTATCGCCCCACACTTCGCCACGCTGCGGGCCTATGAGAGCAGCCCCTGCGCAGCATGGCGCGGTCATGGCGCAGCGCGCTACACCGGCCCATGGGACGCGGCGACGGTCGAACCAGTGCTGATCGTCAACAGTCGGTTCGATCCGGCCACACCGGTCGAGTCGGCGATCCGCCTTCAGGCGACGCTGCCGAACAGCCGGCTGCTGATCAACGAGGGATGGGGCCACGTGACGACCCAGCAATCGAGCTGCGCCGTCGACGCGATATCCGCCTACTTGGTAGCAGGCCGGTTGCCTGCCAATGGTGCCACGTGCCGCCCAGACCGGGTGCCCTTCAGCGCTCCCTAAAGTGACATCTCGGGCTCGAAAAGGGCTCTCGATCACCAGTCCGGGCACTCGAGCAATCATCGGGCCAGAAGCCGCTGGCGACTGGGGCGATATCCCGTGACAACGCTGCTATGCTGCCGACGATGACGCCAGGTGACGCAGCTGGTCTTATCAACCCGGCGCTCTGACATTGTCATGTCTGGTTTGTGAAAGTGCGGCGGGTACTCGTGACGTCAGGCACTACCCGCGCCTCATCCGCCCCGAGAAACTTGTCGTATGGCAACGACAATCCTAGAAGCAGCCGCACTGCGCTGCTCATACGGTTCCTTTGAAGCAGTGCGCGGTATTGATATAGCAGTCCGGCAGGGCGAACTGGTCGCGCTATTAGGAACAAACGGCGCTGGCAAGACCACCACGATGGAGACTCTGGAAGGCCACCGGCGCCCCTCAGGCGGACGGGTGAGCCTGCTGGGAATGGACCCGTATCGGCAACGCCGGACGCTTCGCTCTCGCGTCGGCATCATGGTGCAGGAGTCCGGATTCGTGGGAGACCTGACAGTCGCTGAGACGGTCAGGCTATGGCGCTCGTTGAGCAGCCATACCGAAGACCCGGCGGAAAAGCTCGAGCAACTGGACCTGCTCCATCGCAAGGATGTCGCGGTGAAGCAACTCTCCGGCGGCGAGCGCCGGCGGCTGGACCTCGCGATGGCGCTCTTCGGGAATCCCGAAGTGTTGTTTCTTGACGAACCGACAACCGGTCTGGACCCGGAATCCCGCAAGCGCACCTGGGATGTCATTCGCGAGCTTCTCGCCGGTGGCGCCACAGTGCTGCTCACCACCCATTACCTGGAGGAGGCCGAGGAACTCGCCGACCGGCTGGCTATCATGCACGCCGGGCGTATCGCCGTCAGCGGAACTATGGAAGAGGTGTTGGCTAGGGAACCGTCGCGGATCCGCTTCGATCTGCCGCCAGGTGTAGACCCGTCAACACTCCCCAATCCTGCTAACGGCACCGAGAAACGTGTCGATGTCACTGATGGTGGCATCGTTCACGTCTCGATCCGGACCCGCTGCCTGCAACACGATCTGACCCAGCTTCTGCAATGGGCACAGGCGCGGAGTGTTGAGCTGGCCCGGCTGCAGGCGAAAGAGGCCTCTCTGGAGGAAATCTTCCACCACGTGCGCAGCGACGGGAATGGACTCGACTCGCACGTCACGAAAGGAGTGGCACGATGATGAGGTTCAAGGGCATCAGCGCGCTCACGGCGACCGAGCTGACAATGATATGGCGCAACAAGACCGTGGCCGTCACCGCGGTGGGAATGCCGCTGGCCACCAGCGGGTACTTTGCCTTCAGCAACAGAAGGGTCGGCAACGGCGGCTGGGTCTCGTTCGTCGCGCTCCAAGTGCTCGTCATGTTGCTCTTCTCCGTCTACATCGCGGCGACAACCACCCTGACCGCGCGCCGCCAGGAGCTATTTCTCAAACGGCTGCGCAGCGGTGAGGCGTCAGACGCCGTCATTCTGCTGGGAACTCTGCTCCCCGTCATTCTCCTGGTGTTCGGCCAAACATTGGTGCTCTTCGGCATCACCACAGCGGCTGGCAATCCGCCACCGCGCAGTGTCCTGTTGCTCCTCGTCGCGATCTTCGGCGGCGCCGTGATGTGCTGCGCGGTCGCGGCAGTAACGAGCGCTATAACGCCATCAGCGGAAACGGCTCAGGTGACCACCGCGCCATTCTTGTTCGCCACCTTCGGCGGCGGCCTGTGGGTGCTGTTCACCCCCGCCGATCAGGTGAGCACACTCATGCTCGCCGCACCCGGCGGCGCCATCACCGATCTGATCCGGCGCGCCTGGTCTACTACGTCGCCCACCGGAGGCGAACCGGCTCTACTCGATCAGTTAGCGCACGCGGGGCCGAGCATGCTCGCGCTGCTCGTGTGGACCCTGGTTGCCGCTGCCGTCGCCTTTCGGCTATTTCGATGGGAGCCCCGGCACTGAACCCGCTGGTGGTTATATGACAACACTCCTACGCCACCACACTCACATGCTGTTGATGAGCTTGTCGACCCGCTCGTCTACCGAGCGGAATGGGTCCTTGCACAGCACGGTGCGCTGGGCTTGGTCGTTGAGCTTGAGGTGCACCCAGTCCACCGTGAAGTCACGCCGCTGCTCCTGGGCCCGGCGAATGAAATCTCCCCGTAATCGGGCTCGGGTGGTCTGCGGCGGTATGGATTTGGCCTCAAAGATCGCCACATCCTTGACCACCCGCTCGGCCTGACCGTGGCGCTCCAGCAAGTAGTACAGGCTACGGCCACGGTGAATGTCGTGATAAGCAAGGTCGAGCTGAGCGAGTCGAGGGGACGACATCGGCAGATTACGCTTAGCTCGATATCGTTCCAGAAACTGATACTTCATCACCCAGTCGATCTCCCGGCCCACCAGGCTCAGATTCCCCGTGCTCACCGCCGTGAGAGTGCGCTCCCACAGGTCGAGCACCTTTTTGACCACACCCTCGTCTAACCCACGGCGAGCGGCAAAGTCACGGGCCTTGGTGAGGTACTCCTCCTGGATCTCTAACGTGCTGATTTCCCGACCATTGGCCAGCCGCACCGTGCGCTGCCCCGTCATATCGTGACTGACCTCGCGGATCGCCCGGATGGGATTCTCCAGGGTGAGATCCCGGATCACCAATCCCGCCTCGATCATGCGCAATACTAGGTCGGTGCTGCCGACTTTGAGCAGGATGGTGGGCTCACTCATATTGGAATCGCCCACGATGACGTGCAGCCGGCGGTAGCGCTCCGCGTCGGCGTGCGGCTCGTCGCGGGTGTTGATGATAGGCCGGGATCGGGTGGTGGCGGAGGAAACCCCCTCCCAGATGTGCTCAGCGCGCTGGCTGACACAGTAGACGGCGCCACGAGGGGTTTGCAGCACTTTGCCAGCGCCACACAGAATCTGCCGGGTGACCAGGAACGGGATGAGCACGTCAGCCAGCCGGGAAAACTCGCCATGACGGGTCACCAGATAGTTTTCATGGCAGCCGTAGGAGTTGCCGGCTGAGTCAGTGTTGTTTTTGAACAGATACACATCGCCAGCGATGCCTTCCTCATGCAATCGCCGCTCAGCGTCCACGAGCAGGCCCTCCAGGATGCGTTCCCCCGCCTTATCGTGGACGATCAGCTCGGGAATAGCGTCGCACTCGGGGGTGGCGTACTCGGGGTGGCTCCCTACGTCTAGGTAAAGACGAGCCCCGTTGCGCAGGAACACGTTGCTGCTGCGCCCCCACGAGACGACCCGTCGAAACAAGTACCGCGCCACCTCGTCCGGTGACAGCCGACGCTGCCCACGGAAGGTACAGGTGACGCCGTACTCGTTCTCTAATCCGAAGATGCGACGGTCCACACCTCCACCCTACGGCGTCTTCACCCCGCGCGCTCCCCTTGGTTGAAGGGTCCCTTCACCCAATCCTATTGGGTGAAGGGACCCTTCAACCAAGGGGAGCGCGCGGGCAGAACAAGGTCGACGCCGACTTCAACCTTCTCGCTGCTGCCCACAACGTCGCACGTCTGGCTGCGCTCGGGCTGCGTTCCACCGCCACCGGATGGACAACCGCGACGGCGTGAGCCGCGCCAGCACAACATCACCCACCTCCCGACCACGGCCATGCCCAACCGCCGCCCCAATCCCGCACACTACGACACGACCGTCATACCCCATCCCCCAATGACCCGCACCCACACCCAATTCACACCACCCACCTAGAGCGGCTCTGCGTCCGGTTCCCACCCATAATCGCGGTGGGGGTAGCCAGCCCCACCGCGCACGGGCACGCGATGATGAGCACCGCGACCGCCGCGGTCAGGCCAGCCGCGGGATTGTCCGCAAACAACTCCCAGGCGCCGAAAGTCAGCGCGGCGATGCCGATTACGATGGGTACAAAGACCTCCTGACACCCGGTCGGCGAGGCGCTGTACCGGCGCCTTACTTCCCTGCGCTTCTTCCACCAGGCGAATGATCTACGCCAGCGCGGTGTCCGCGCCGACTGCGGTCGTCTGGACAGTAAGAATGCCGTTGACATTGATGGTGGCGCCCGCGACGGTATCGCCCGCAGTCTTCTCGACCGGCATGGACTCCCCGTGAGCATAGATTCATCCACGGCAGCCGCTCCCGCGACGATCTCCCCGTCCGCCGCTGGAGCTTCTGCAACAGAAATGGGCACGATCCGGTAACCGAGCTTCTCAACCGCTGCCGTTAGCTCAGCCACACTGATCGCCCGGGGAGAGTAGACGAGATGAGCCCGCTGGTGAGGAAAATTGACGCTGGCGCTCACCACACCTGGTTGGTCTGCGAGGGTCCGTTCGATGCGTGCCGCGCAGGAAGCGCACGACATGCCCTCTACTACGAACTCGACCTACTCGGTGGCTTCAGTGCCAGCACGAGCCTGGTCAAGAACTGACATAAGCCTATTGCCGCTGTTTACCATGCTGATTAACCTCCTCGTCCGTGCTGGCAGAAATCTGGCCCTCCCCGGTAACCACATCAGGCAACCGCGCGTCCGGGCCGGTAAGTACCGCAGTGAACTTCACCGCGTCGACAAGTTCTTCGACTGCTGCCGCCCCATGTCCATCGCGAACCGCCTCGGAAAAGCACGTTTCGAGGTGATTGCGCAGGATAATGCGGTTGACCCGCTCCAGTGACGCCTGCGTCGCCGACACCTGCTTCAGCAGATCGACGCAGTAGGCATCAGCCTCGAGCATGCGAAGATGCCGTCGAGGTGGCCTCGCACTGTCCGTAGCCAGGCAAGGGCGTCCTTTTTCCTGACATTCAGCTCAATCACCCCTCCATTCCTCCCCACCTGGGGTGGGACATTGATATCAACAACTACACCCACTTCGTATTCCTTACCATCGAAGAACTGCCATGAAGGGCGCCGTCGCCCAATTCTACTGGTTCAAGGGTCGCTGTCCTTTGTCCTATTGCCGAGCGCGTGCTGTCTGCCGCTGATTAGCTTTCTTGATGGCTACCACCAGCTCCTTCTTAGTCATCTGGGATCGTCTCGGTATGTCCAAGCGCTGAGCCAGCTGGTACAGATGTTCCTTGCTGGCGTTGGCATCGACCCCACCGGCGGTCTCGGCCGGCCGATCTCGTGCTTCCGGTCCCCCCTTGGCAGCCTGGGCATCCGACGGACCCTTACCGTCTTTGGGTTCCCAGTGGTCTCCGACTTTTTCAAATCCACGCTTGAGCGCGGCGAAGGCTGCCCGGTGGGCTCGCTCCTCGTTGTCATACTGCTCATGCGCGGAATAAAGGGTCTTACGATAGGTCTCTTGCGCCTTCCTCGGTGAACGGCGCAAAGTCGAGGGAAGTTCTTCTTTCCGCTCTGGCATACTTATTACCTCCGGGCTTAAAGGCTATAAGTAATCCTCCCCGGACTAGCGGCAGCTAAACAGACGGCTACTAGGCGGTGGTCGAGTCAAAGGCCCACTATAGTACGGAGGTTCACGGAATGCGACGAATGATCATCGCAACGGTCGTGAGTATCCTCATGATGATGTGGGGGGCGCCAACGTTCGCCGGCAATGACAAGCCGGGATTTGATCTCCAGGCACATCGGGGCGGGATTGGGCTGCGACCAGAAAGCAGTCTCAGCTCGTTCAGTCGCGCCTTGGAACTCGGCGTAACCACGCTGGAGCTTGACGTCCAGATCACCGAGGATGGCAAGGCTATGGTCACACACGACCGGAAAACCAACCCCGTGGTGTGCCGCGACACCACACCAGCGGTTCCAGACGATCCGGAGTTCCCCTACATTGGCAAGTTCGTCAAGACACTGACCGTAGCTCAGCTCAAGACTCTTGACTGCGGCGCCCGCCGACCGGCCGACCCAACAACGGACCCCTACATCGACAGCCAGATCGCGACGCCCGGCTCGAAGATGTTACTGCTGCGTGAGGTGTTCGACCTGGTCAAACGCTACCGAGCCCAAGGGTCAGGCGGTGTCATGCTGAACATTGAAACGAAGGTGGAGGCGGGCGCTCCGGACGAGACCGCGCCGCGGGAGCAGTTTATCCAAGTCACGGCCAAGGAAATCCACGACGCTGGCATGATCGGCAACGTCACCATTCAAAGTTTCGATTGGGGCGCGCTCATGCGTATGCGCGAGGTCGAGCCCCGTCTGCCCATCGTGGCCCTCACCAACGGGACCTTCCTAGAGATCGGCCAGCCGGGCGCCTCCCCGTGGCTAGGCGGGCTGGACATCGACGATTTCGGGGGCAGCCTGGTAGCCGCCGCCAAGTCCTTCGGCGCCGATGCGATCTCGCCGGTGCACGGTAATCCGCAGGACGGCTCAGTCCTCGATCCCGGATATCAGCCGTTCACGACCACGATGATGATCGACGAAGCTCACGCGGCCGGGATCAAAGTCATCTCGTGGACAGTCGACGACATCGCCACCATGGACCGGCTCATATCCTGGGGTGTCGACGGGCTGATCACCAACTTCCCGGACCGGTTACGCGATCTGCTCGAGGTGCGTGGCTTCGCGCTGCCCCGTCAATACCAGCTTGCGTAGAGCCGCGGTTACAATATCTCCTTAGAGTTCCCGGCAATAGGCGTTGGATCAGACAGCTGGTCATGTCGTTGCGACCAGATAACCAGAGCTGAACGAGCATGGCAAGGCCGCGGCCCGTCAGAATATCAGGCATATGTGGACGTCGGCTGCTGTCTTTCGGGGAACGACCCCCTCCCAGGCAGCCAGCCGACGCTCAGGGGCCAGCGAACCCGACAGTCCTATTGCCGGGCACTTTTAACTACGAGGGGAAGCTGGAGCTCTCTTCTTCTTGGCGGCACTGGAGCGAGCGCTTTTGTTCCCGCCTGAGCTCTCAGCTGCCCCGTTTCCGAGCAGTCGGTTGAGTTCCGGTCCCACCACACGCTGAAATCGGCGCTGTGGACGGGTACGGTCGAGCACCGCGACTTCCAACGCGGCGGCGGTGAGCTGCTGAGAGTTGCCGTCGTCGCGACCCAACACGTCTACCGCGGTGCGCAATGCCTCCGCCAGGGACACCCCGTCGCGGTACTGCTGCTCTAGCGCAGAGTTGACCTGCTCGGCAGAACCCCCCATGGCCACAAACCCGTGCTCGTCCGCGATGGAGCCGTCGTAAGTCAATCGGTAGATCTGGTCATCCTGAGATGTCTCTCCTACTTCGGCCACTACGAGCTCCACCTCGAAGGGCTTCTCACCGGAGCCAGAAAAAATAGCCCCCAGGATTTGGGCATAGTGGTTGGCTAGGGCACGTGCGGTGACGTCTCTGCGGTCGAAGATCAGACCACGGGTATCGGCGTAACGCACTCCGGCGATACGTAAGTTCTCGAACTCGTTGTATTTCCCGACCGCGGCGAAGGCAATGCGGTCGTAGATTTCGCTGATCTTGTGGAGCGCCCGGGACGGATTTTCCGCCACGAAAAGGATGCCATCGGTGTAACCGAGGACAACCACGCTGCGACCCCGGGCGATACCTTTGCGGGCGTAGTCAGCCCGGTCCTTCATGAATTGCTCGGGTGAGACGTAGAAGGGGGTGGTCACTGCTGACCTCTATCCTTTTCTTTGGGACCTTAGCTGGTACGGTTGATCCTCGACGTCGGTCAGGGCAACCATGACGGATGAGGAAAATCCTGACCCATTGATTCCAGACTAGCGCAACGGCGCCCGCGGTCCGTTCGGGTTTCGCATGCGTGCCGCCACCACCGCCTGGACTACAGCGCCGATCTCGTCATCGGGCAGCCGACGGAATCCATCGGCGGTGACCTTGGCGACAACCGGGTAAATACTCCGGGTCAAATCCGGACCACCGGTGGCTGAATCGTCATCAGCGGCATCGTAAAGCGCCTGGACACACGCGGCTACCGCGTCCTGGTCGCTCAGGTCATCCTGGTAAAACTTCTTCAACGCTCCCCGCGCGAACAACGACCCCGACCCTACCCCGTAGAAGGAGTGCTCCTCATACCGGCCACCAGTCACGTCGTAGCTGTAGATTCGACCGATACCCGCATCCAGATCGTACCCGGCGAACAGCGGAACCACTGACAATCCCTGCATGGCCATGGGCAGATTAGCGCGGATCATAGTAGCCAGCCGGTTGGCTTTGCCCTCCAGAGATAGTGGGGCGCCATCGATCTTCTCGTAGTGCTCCAGCTCTATCTGGAACAGCCGGATCAGCTCGACGCCGATACCCGCGACGCCGGCGATGCCGACACAGGAGTATTCGTCGGCCTGGTAGACCTTCTCGATGTCCCGCTGAGCGATGATGTTCCCCATGGTGGCGCGCCGATCGCCGGCCATCAGCACGCCGTCGGGAAATGTGACCGCCACGATGGTGGTGGCGTGAGGCACCTGAGCAGCAAGAGACGTATCCACCGCGCCACGCTTGCCGGGAAGCAGCTCCGGCGCGTAGCTGGCTAAGAAGCCACTGAAGGAGGGCAGGTCAGGCGTGCGGAAGGCAGGGACTAGATGCCCCAACTCGGCTGGGTACGTTGCCACGTGGCTCCTTCGTCGCGGTCCTTGGCCACCTCCACGAGTGGCCACCATGGAAGTTAGCGTTCACATCATGATGTCTTTGATCCCTGTCGAACTTAAGCCTACCGGGCTGACTGTCACAGTCTTTAGCCACCCGGCAGGATCATACCGACGCAACCGAACCGGATATTTGACTTATTCCCCTCCTTTTTGTACGAAGGATTTGACGAAGTCCTCGGCGTTCTCTTCGAGCACCTCGTCGATTTCGTCCAGAATCGCGTCGACGTCATCGTCGAGTTCTTCCTGCCGCTCTTTGAGATCCTCACTGATCTCAGCCTCGGCAGTGGTCTCCTGATCTTCTTCAGCCTTGCGGCTGGTCCGCTGCTGACTATCCCTCGTCATGGCTACCTCCCACCGGGAACAGGAAATTTCCGGTACCCCTGCTCCTACCTCAACCTTACAGGGACCACCCGACAATTGGCCCGACTTGCCGGACTTATCCACACGATAATCTAAGCTGGAAGTTCAACTCTCCTCGACGTAACGCTAAGAGCGGCGGACAATGAACTCTACCTTCCGGTCAATGCCCGTACCAGCTCTTCCGCGGTTCCGCAACGGTCGAGCAACTCCTTGACATGCGCCTTGGCGCCCCGCAGCGGATCCAGAGTGGGCACCCGCTGCAGCGATTCTTCACCTGAGATGTCAAAAATCACCGAGTCCCAGGAGGCAGCAGCCACCTGATCCGGATACTGAGCCAGGCACCGACCCCGGAAGTAGGCACGGGTATCCTCCGGCGGCATCCTCATCGCGCGAGCGACCTCAGGTTCCTCCAGCAGCCGCGTGAGACGGCCTCGGCTCGCCAGCCGGTTGTACAGTCCACGCGCCGCGCGCACATCCGAGTACTGCAGGTCCACCAAATGCAGCCGCGGCGCATTCCAATCCAGCCCGTCCCGGGTCCGGTAGCCCTCCAGCAGCTCTCGCTTGGCCAGCCAATCCAGCTCGCGGGCCAGACTGGCCGGGTTAGTCTCCAGCCGGGTCAGCACGGATTCCCAGCGATCTAGTACGTCCCGGATCATGTCATCGGCGTTCGCGCCGTAGCGGTCCTCCACGTACTTGCGGGCCTGCTCGCAGTACTCCATCTGCAACTGAATGGCGGTCAGCTTACGGCCCGAGCGCAGCGGAATCAGATATCGCAGCGAGGGATCGTGGGAGACCTCGTGCAGAGCGCGTACGGGCTGGTCCACCGATAGGTCTACCGGAAGAAACTGGTCTTCGATCATGGCCAAGACCAGGGCCGTGGCGCCGAGTTTGAGATAGGTGGAGATCTCAGACAGATTGGCATCGCCGATGATGACATGCAGCCGGCGGTAGCGCTCGGCATCGGCGTGGGGCTCGTCGCGGGTGTTGATGATCGGTCGTTTGAGCGTGGTTTCCAGGCCTACTTCGACCTCGAAGAAGTCGGCCCGCTGGCTGATCTGGAAACCGACGCCGCGGCCGTCCTGGCCGATGCCGACCCGACCCGCGCCGCACACCACCTGGCGGGACACTAAAAACGGAGTCAAGTTCCGGACGATGTCCGCGAATGGCGTAGCTCGGGTCATCAGGTAGTTCTCGTGACAGCCGTAGGAGGCGCCCTTGTTGTCGGTGTTGTTCTTGTACAGCTGGATCGGCTGGGCGCCGGGCAGTTCCCCAGCCGCCTGCGCGGCTTCAGCCATAATCCGCTCCCCCGCTTTGTCCCATAGCACCGCGTCTCGCGGATTGGTCACCTCAGGGGTGGAGTATTCGGGGTGGGCATGGTCCACGTACAGCCGCGCCCCATTGGTGAGGATCACGTTGGCCAGACCCACATCTTCATCGGTGAGCTGGTTGGGATCGGCTATGTCCCGCGCCAAGTCGAAGCCGCGGGCGTCCCGCAACGGGTTCTCCTCCTCAAAATCCCAGCGAGCCCGTCGGGCTTGGCTGGCCGCGGTCGTGTAGGCGTTCACCACCTGGGAGGAGGTGAGCATCGCGTTCACGGTGGGATGCCCAGGAACGGAAATGCCGTACTCGGTCTCGATGCCCATAACCCGCCAGATGCTCATACCTATGAGCCTAAACGGGGAACGCTGGGCAATTACAAGTACTGGCCAGTGTTCGCCACCGTATCGATCGAGCGACCAGACTCGTTGCCCTGCTTGCCAGAGACCAGCGTGCGGACGAAAACAATCCGTTCACCCTTCTTCCCGGAGATGCGCGCCCAGTCGTCTGGGTTAGTGGTGTTGGGCAGGTCTTCGTTCTCCTTGAACTCGTCCACGCAGGCAGTGAGCAGGTGGGAGATGCTTATCCCTTTCTGATCGAGCTCTAGGAAGTTTTTGATCGCGGCCTTCTTCGCCCGGCCGACGATGTTCTCGATCATGGCGCCGGAGTTGAAGTCCTTGAAGTACAAGACCTCCTTGTCGCCATTGGCGTAGGTCACTTCCAGGAAGCGATTTTCCTCGGTCTCGTCGTACATCCGCTCCACGGTGCGCTGGATCATTCCCGCAATTGCGGCCTCGCGGGAACCACCATGCTCAGCCAGGTCATCAGGGTGCAACGGAAGGCTAGGAGTGAGGTACTTGGAGAAGATATCGCGAGCCGCCTCGGCATCCGGCCGCTCGATCTTGATCTTCACGTCCAGCCGGCCCGGACGCAAAATAGCAGGGTCAATCATGTCTTCACGGTTGGAAGCGCCGATGACGATGACGTTCTCAAGACCCTCCACCCCATCGATTTCACTCAGCAACTGCGGCACAATGGTGTTTTCCACATCGCTGGACACCCCAGAGCCGCGGGTGCGGAACAGCGAGTCCATCTCATCGAAAAACACGATGACCGGAGTTCCCTCGGAAGCCTTCTCCCGGGCTCGCTGGAAGACTAGCCGGATGTGTCGTTCGGTCTCTCCCACATACTTGTTGAGCAACTCCGGGCCCTTGATGTTCAAGAAGTAGCTTTTAGCCTGCGCCTGGCCGCTGGCCTCAGCAACCTTCTTGGCCAGCGAGTTGGCCACTGCCTTGGCGATAAGCGTCTTGCCACATCCCGGCGGGCCGTAGAGCAGCACTCCCTTGGGAGGGCGCAACTGGTGCTCACGGAACAACTCAGGATAGAGGTAGGGCAGCTCGACAGCGTCGCGGATCAACTCAATTTGACCAGTCAGACCCCCGATCACCTCGTAATCGATGTCGGGAATTTCTTCCAAGATAAGTTCTTCGACCTCAGACTTGGGCACCCGCTCATAAACATAACCAGAACGGGGCTCCAGTAGCAGGGAATCTCCCGCTCGTAGTGGGAAATTACGCAGCGGCTCAGCGAGCCGCACCACCCGTTCCTCATCCGTGTGACCAATAACCAGGACCCGTTCGCCGTCCTCCATCAGTTCCTTGAACGATACGACTTCGCCAATGCTCTCGAATTCCAGCGCCCCCACCACGTTGAGCGCTTCGTTCAGCATGACCTCTTGGCCGCGGCGCAGCGTCGAGATGTCCACGGTAGGGCTGACGTTGACCCGCAGCTTGCGGCCACCGGTGAAAATGTCGACGGTTTCGTCCTCGTTGGCCTGCAGGAAAACGCCGAAGTTGGCAGGAGGCCGGGCCAGCCGGTCTACCTCCTCCTTGAGCGCCACGATCTGGTCGCGCGCCTCCTTCAGCGTGCCGACCAAGCGTTCGTTCTGGGAGGTTACCCCAATGAGGTTGGCTTGTAGCTCAGCCAGCCGCTCCTCCAACGCCTTGGTCTGGCGGGGAGAGTCCACGAGCTTACGGCGTAGCAGGGTGACTTCTTCCTCGAGGTAAGACACCTGACTGGCGAGATCCTCCGTTCCCCGCGCCGACCGGGCATTCCGACCAGATCGGCGGATGTCCCCCTCATCATCCTTAGCTGGCACAGCGTCCTTGGCTGGCACGGTCCTCACCTCCTTGTCGCGCTCCTTGGCCATCCTAGTGACAGCCGATAAGAGAAAGCTCTGATGATCTGACCCTACCTGGCTCAGCCTCCGATGAAACCATGAAATGAAGAATCTTTCGGACATGCAACCCTAATTGGCTCGAATGAAGGACACGTTCCTACGTCTATCCGCAGCCGAACGACTTCTCTTCAGGGTTATGGGCGGCTTTGGCGGGGCGACGACGTCGGAGTGGAGGCGCCACGCCCTCGGCGAGCCGTCGGGAGGTGACGAGAAACCCGGTGTGGCCAATCATTCGGTGATCGGGCCGCACTGCCAACCCCTCCACATGCCACGTGCGGAGCAGCGTCTCCGAGGCTAGCGGCTCGGTAAAGGCGCCGTGGCTCCGCAACTCCTCCACGATCCGGGACAACTGCGTGGTGGTGGCAACGTAGCAGCACACCACCCCACCTGGCGCCAGGGCCTTGGACACCGCCTCCAGGCAGTCCCAGGGAGCCAGCATGTCCAGCACGACCCGGTCCACCTCCGTCTCGGCGAGAACGTCCGCCAGATCGCCTTCGGCAAGTCGCCACGCCGGATGCGGTCCACCGAAGAAAGCCGCCACATTGCGCCGCGCCACCTCCGCGAAGTCGGGACGTCGTTCATAGGAGGAAACCAGCCCGCCGTCTCCGACCGCCCGCAGTAACCAACACGTCAACGCGCCCGACCCAGCCCCTGCCTCCACCACTCGCGCGCCGGGGAAAATGTCAGCCACACCCACGATCTGCGCGGCGTCTTTGGGGTAAACAACCGCGGCGCCGCGTGGCATCGACAGCACGAAGTCGCTCAACAACGGACGCAACGCCAGGTAGGTACTACCGCCAGAGGTGCGGACCACTGTGCCGTCGGACGCGCCAATGAGCTCATCGTGAGAAAAGGAGCCGGTGTGGCTGTGAAAGGCCTTGCCTGGCGTCAGGATGATGGTGCGGTGACGGCCCTTGGCATCGGTGAGCTGGACCGCGTCGCCAACGCGCAACAACCCCCGTCGGCACGCGGCTCCCGTCGGTTCCGTCATATCGTGCTGCCTCTCACGTGGTGGCGAACATCCGTTCCACATCGGCCGTGGCCAACACGCCACATATCTCACCGGTGGGCTCCGTCACCAGATACTCAGTGGCAGGGGTGGACCGTAAAGCCGCTAGCAGTTGTTCCCCATCGATCTGAGTGGAAAGGATGAGTCCGGGTTCTAGTCCGCGGGCCAGGTTGCTCACCGGCACCCAGGGTCGGCGCTGCTCGGGAGTGGCGATCACCGCGGCCTCGCTGACCACAGCGGTGGGCTGGCCGGCGGAGTCCACAATGACCACCCCGCGCACTCCCGCCTCCTGGGCGCGCCGGAGTACCTCGGACACTGGCAGATCAGCTGGCACGGACAGAGCCTGCCGGACTAACGCGCGGATCCGCAACGAGGGCAGCTGGGCGCGAACCTTCGCGGATTGGATCGCCTGGGCGGCGCCGAACCAAATGAACGAGCCGATCAAACCACCCAAAATGATGTCAATGATCTGGGGGGGACGTCCGACGATCAAGGCGCGGAGCAGCGGCGCCAGAAACACCAGCACCGCAACCCCTCGGCCAGCCCACGCCGCGACCATAGTGCCCAGAAACGGACGACCAGAAATTTTCCATACCCCAGCCCGAAGCATCCGTCCACCGTCGAGCGGCAAGCCCGGCAGCAGATTGAACAATGCTACCAGGATGTTGGCTACGGTGAGCTCTACAATCAGCAGGTTGAGCACCCCGGCTAGCTGCGAGGAACCGCCGACCACGGTGGCGAAAAGTATCCCAGTACCGCCCAGAGTGAGAGACAGCACCGGTCCGGCAAAGGCGATGAGAAATTCACGGCCGGGCGTCTCGGGCTCCTTGGAGATCTCGGAAATCCCGCCCAGGAGGTAGAGCGATATCCGCCGCACCGGCAACCCGAACTTTCGCGCGACCACCGAATGCGCCAGCTCGTGGACGAGCACCGACAGGTAGAGCAGCACCGCGAAGGCGAAAGAAACTAGATACCGCCAGGGGCCAAGGCCCGGTAGGCGTGCGTCTACCACGGGCGCGAACACCACGGTGATGAGGGCGGCCACCACAAACCAGCTCGGCGCCACGTAGACCGGGATGCCAAAGGGTTTGCCCATCAGCACATGACCGGACGAATCTCGCCGCCCGGCGCCATGGTCTGGTTGGTGTGCCGCGTCCGGTGGGCTGGAAGATTCCGAACGTACGGCTGAGGAATTGCTGTCGGTGTCGTTCACACCTCGATGTTAATGGGTTGAAGGGGCCCTCTACGCAATCCTATTGGTTGAAGGGTCCCTTCACCTGTTCGAGAGGTAATTGTGGGAGTACCCGCGTAGGCTGCTGCCATGATGTCGATTACACCGACTGCTACGCTCCCGATTCCGCAAGCGTCATTACCGCCGGCGCCGGGGGGCTCAGCGCCGATCCCAGTGACCGGCACACTCTCACCCTCGCGCGCCACCGACTTCATGACCTGCCCATTGCGCTATCGCTTCCGGGTGATCGACAAGCTTCCGGAGCGCCCGAGCCGGCCGAGCGCGCTGGGCACGCTCGTGCATGGGGTGCTGGAGCGCCTGTTCGATCTGCCCCCCGAGCAGCGCACCTTGACGCAGGCAACGGCTATGGTCGAGCCGCAGTGGCGCCAGCTGATCGCCAAGGAACCCGAGCTGGCCGAACTGTTCGCGAACGACCCTGACGGAGGCGAGCTGGCCAATTGGTTGACCAGCAGCACAGAGCTACTCGGCCGCTACTTCGAACTGGAGGATCCTCGCCGGCTCGCTCCCGCTGAGCGTGAGCTGTACGTGGAGACTGTGCTGGAATCCGGGTTGGTGCTGCGCGGTTATGTCGACCGTCTCGATATCGCCCCGAGCGGGGAAATCCGGGTGGTGGACTACAAGACCGGCCGCGCCCCCAGCCCCGAGTTAGCGGCCAAAGCACTGTTTCAGCTGAAGTTCTACGCGTTGGTGCTATGGCGCTGCTACGGACGGGCGCCACGCCGGTTACAGCTGCTCTACCTAGGCAGCACCGAGGTGGTTCGCTATGACCCGGACGAGGCTGATCTGCGGGCCACTCAGCGCAAGATCGAGGCGGTGTGGGAAGCGATTTCGCGGGCTAAGCGCACCGGCCAGTGGCAGGCCAGCCCCAGCCGGTTGTGTTCTTGGTGTGACCACCAGGCCATCTGCCCCGCCTTCGGCGGCACCCCACCTCCACTGCCCCACGAGAAGCAATCCGAGAAGTTGGGCTAGACGACTTCTAAACACCTCTCCCTAGGCTACTTCGCTCGCTATTCTCATCGGCCTCAGCGTGGATATGCTCGAAGTGGCGCATCATCTCTTCAGCGGTGTCAAAGTCAGTGTATCGACCGGCAGCTAGATCTGTATCGGCTTCCGGTTCCGTGGTCTGCCACTCAACGTTGTCTGCTGCCTCCAGATCAGCTGGGGTAACCGGCAAAACGCCCTCAGGAACCGGAACGGCACGTCCCCCGCAGCAGGCAGAAATCGCATTGGCTGCTTCAACCTGACGGGCCTCTTGGCGCAACAGACGAAGACCCTCCCGCAGCGCCTCAGCGGTCGAACCGAGGCCGAGAATCCGCATAGCAGCGGTGAGTGAGTCCCACTCGTTGTCGTCAAGCCAGATTTGAATGGACTTCATGCGATTCCGAGGGCCTGCTTTGCCCACGCATAGTCTTCATCCGATGGCTCCCCTACCTCGGCACGCATCTCCGCAAGCGTCTCGACAAACCTGTCCTCGCCCATCTGTTGAGCAAGGGCGTCCGCGACATACGCGGACACTGACCGAGCCCGCCCGTCAGCGACCGCCTGCCTAGTGGCAAAGACCTGCTCATCCGGAAGAGTCACCGCAATTCTGGTAGTCATAGCGGCATGATACCGAGCTTCGACCAGAAATTCTTTGGTCAAAGACAAACCTGTGGATAAGTCGCTGTAGAGCACCGGGGTCGACTCGGTGGGAACGGCGAAATGGGCCAAGAGGCTGTATCACCCCGCTAACAACACTCGCTCATTGACGAGCAAAGCGTGCGAGCAACGCCAGATGAGACGTAGGCTGGAACATGACGGGGCGGTCGCCACAGACCATCCTGGTAGCGCACACGGCGACGAGTAAGGACGCCTTCCGACGTGATCATTAATCGGGTAGGACGCAATCGGCCGGAAGGAGAAAGCGGGTGATCGAGCTTGAAGATATTCCTGAGCTGGTCGACCCGGTCATGGTGGCCGCGTTCGAAGGCTGGAACGACGCGGGAGAAGCGGCATCAGCCGCGATTAGCCACCTAGCGCGAGTGTGGCAGGCCGTTCCGCTCGCCGCCCTGGAACCGGAAGACTACTACGACTTCCAGGCTCACCGGCCAGTGGTCTGGCTGGATGGCGATGTCCGGAATATCACCTGGCCCACTACGCAACTGTCAGTGGCTCATCCCCCGCCGCACCAGCGGCACGTGGTGTTGGTCCAGGGCATTGAGCCGAATATGCGCTGGCAGTCCTTTTGTGGCGAGCTGTTGGATTTTGCCCACCAGCTCGATGTCCAAACCATCGTCCTGCTCGGCGCCCTGCTGGCTGACGCCCCCCACACCCGTCCCGTTCCGGTGACCGGCGTGGCCTCCGATCTCGAGCTGGCCCGCGGTCTGGGGTTAGAACAGTCCCGCTACGAGGGACCTACCGGAATCGTCGGAGTATTGCAGGAAGCCTGCGCCCAGGCTGACATGCCCGCGGTATCCCTGTGGGCGGCGGTACCGCACTACGTGGCACAACAGCCCTGCCCCAAGGCCACGCTAACTCTGTTGCGCCGGCTGGAGACGTTGATCGAGATCGCGGCGCCGTTAGACGACCTGCCGGAAGCCGCCGAGTCCTGGCAGCGCATCGTGGACGAACTCGCCGCTGAGGACAGCGAGGTGGCTGAATACATCCGTTCCCTAGAGGAGGCCAAGGACACCGCTGAGATGCCTGAGGCCAGTGGGGAAGCCATCGCCCGGGAGTTCGAGCGCTACCTCCGCCGCCGCGGACAAGAGGGAACTGGCCCGGCTTCGTAACGGCCGAAACTTGCTCCCTATATCCATCCTTGTAGTTTCCCTGGAGGCACGCCAGGCAGATAGCCTTACCATTAAGAACCCTGTTCGTCACCATTGTTCGATCAATAGGCGGTCCTACAACGCCTAATAACGGAGTCCTTTGTGGAACAACGAAATCTCGGACGCACCGGACTGCGGATAGCACGGCTGGGTCTGGGCGCCATGACATGGGGCCGCGATACTGACGAGCAGGAAGCCGGCCAGGCGCTGCGGGCTTACCTGGATGCGGGCGGCAACCTGGTGGACACTGCAGACGTCTACGGTGATGGCACGTCGGAACAAGTAATCGGCGCCCTGCTTGACAACCTGGTGCCACGTTCTGAGCTGATCCTCGCCACTAAGGCGGGATGTGTTCCTGGCGAGCGTCGCTTTGACGCCTCCCGTCGACATCTGCTTGCCGCGTTGGATGCCTCACTGAGCCGCCTTGGCGTGGATTATGTGGATCTGTGGCAGCTCCACGCCTACGACCCCCTCACGCCGTTGGACGAAACCCTCAGCGCCCTGGATGTGGCCGTATCTTCCGGCCGCGCCCGCTATGGGGGGATATCCAACTACAGCGGCTGGCAGACCGCGAAGGCGGCCACCTGGCAAACAACCGCGCCAGGTCAGGCTAGGATCGCCTCTACCCAGCTGGAGTACTCCTTGTTGCAGCGCGGCATCGAGCGGGAAGCGTTGCCCGCCGCCGTGGACGCTGGCATAGGGGTGCTGGCGTGGTCTCCGTTGGGTCGGGGGGTGCTTACCGGCAAATACCGCGCCGCGGACACCCCCGCGAATTCCCGGCTTGCCTCCGCGCACTGGTCACCGTTTGTGAAGCCGTACCTGGGCGAGCGCTGCCGGTGGATCGTAGACGCCGTGGTGACCGCGGCGGAAGGGCTGGGCGCCTCGCCGCTGAAGGTGGCCTTGGCTTGGGTACGGGATCGGCCGGGGGTGTCAGCGCTGCTGGTAGGTGCCCGCACCACAGACCAGCTGCGCAGTTCGCTCGCAGCTGAGCAGCTGGTGTTGCCTCTAGAAATCCGCCGGGCGCTGGATGACGTCTCCATGCCCGCTCTCGGCTACCCCGAAGGCGCAGAATAGCCAATCTAACTAACGACTATTTCCAGTGAGCCACTGGCCGCTCTAGCAATCTGGATGCTATTCCCAATTTGTCATACGAAAATAATGCTCGTCATACGAGTTAGCGGGTGGCGTGTGATTGCCTGGGACTATATCGAGTGGGACGAAGGTAATGAAGACCATGCCACCCGCCGCGGGGTCAGCATCAACGAGATCGAATAGGTCCTCGCCGGACAGCCGGTATGGCGGCGTAACCGGCGAGGGCGATCCGGAGATTATCGAGCCGTTGGCCACACCGCTGGCGGCCGACGTGTCCAGGTGGTTGTGGCGATCTACCCAGATCGGCGCACTATCCGGCCAATCACCGCATGGGAGGAAAGAAAATGACGATCGAGGACATGAGTGAAGCTGAGCGAGCTGAGTACGACTACGCCAATCGCGCTCTGATAGGAGCTGCTGAGGACAGTGAGATCGTTGAGGTAAAAGGGCCAGAGCGGCTAACCATCGTTGTTTCGGTACGGTTGACCCCCGCCGACGCTGCTGAACTGCGACAGGCCGCCGAACTCGCTGGCGTGGCGCCTTCTGCGTATCTTCGCAGTGCTGGCCTGACTCAAGCCCGCGGCGACAGTGAACGAGAGATTCCCCTCGACTTTAATCAGCTCAATGCGGCCCTTCATGAACTGCGCCACGGGGTCGAGCAGGTAGAAGGCGTATTGCACCCGAAGCAGCACCTGAAGCTTGGTCCATCGAGACCATCTACATAGATAGTGACTAGCTGGTACTACCCTCACTGGGCTTTCTGCCATAAGCAGTGAGCTGCCCGTCCCGGTGGGGTGGGACGGGCAGCTCGCTTGGAGTGCTAGCGGAATTAGTCCTGACCGCGGAACCGCCGACGCAGAGCTAAGCCAAGGCCGGTAGCTCCAGCGGCGAAGGCAGCGATCGCCCCAGCCGCGGCACCAGTCTCCGCCAGTGTGGATTTCCCGGAGGATTGACGAACCACCTCTTTCGCGGGCTCCTCGGGCTTCTCTTTGACCACTGGCGTAGGCGCAGGCTTCGGTTTCGGCTTCGCATTCGGCTTCGGGCTGGCAGGCTTTGCGGGCTTACCACAGTGGATGGTGGTGTCACTAGACAGAATCGGAACTACTCCAACCCCACACAGATCACCCACGTTTATAAGACCACCGGAAAAACCACGCTTACCAGAACCCGAAGCACAGTGGATGGTGGTGTTACCGGACAGGATCGGAATCAACCCAACCCCACACAGATCACCCACGTTTATAAGACCGTTGAGCAACTTGTCGTCACCCTCGAGTGCCTTGCCGCCACCGCTAAGGAACTGACCAGCATCTAGAGAGCGGCTACTGCTCGAAAACTGGTTACCCCCACTCCAAGACGTTCCACCGCCCATGAACTGTTGCGCAATGCCAGTCCCGAACGTTCCACCGCCCATGCCGGACATCATCTTGTCCGCAATGCCTATGCCGGGCATGCCATTCCCGCTTCCAAAACCGAAGCCGGAGTCCGAGAATCCGTTAGCCGCAGCGGGTAGAGCGCCGAAGCCAAATGCTAATAGTCCAGTGGCCGCAGTGAGAGCTAGCCCCCTCGAAACACGTGTCATATCTCTTAATCCTCCCCCTGAAGCATCGTTGCCCATAACGGTCAACGAAATGAAAAATCTCTCCTTTAGCATCAACGAAGAACCGACAGCAAGGGTAACGCGCGCTAACATCTCCACTCGATCGAGTGGATTCCTTCTAGCGCGTACAACCTTTCGCCATGTATTGCTAAACCGCTTTCTGGCCAGGGTTCGTCACGTATACGTGACGAACCCTGGCCAGAAAGGCCGCGGGAAACCAGAACCGCCCGCCCCCGAATAAGGGGACGGGCGGTTTACTGGTTAAACCAGCGGTGTCAGACCTAAGAACTTAGGCCTGGGTACGAGTCCGCCGGCGAAGAGCAACACCAGCTGCGGCCGCAGCAACACCAGTCAGACCCAGCCCGACAAACGCGAAACCGGTATCGCCTAGGCCGGCGGTCTCGGCTAGGCCGCCGATACCTTCGTTCTTGCCGGAGTCGTTCTTGCCGGAGTCGTTCTTGCCGGAGTCGTCCTTGCCGGAGTCGTCACCACAGTTACGAGCCACTGCGCTGTCTAGACTGACCGCGGCAGGAACGCAAGCGTTGACGTCCTCACCAACATTGATGCCGTCACCGCCACTGTTGCCAGAGCGCTCAACGTCACAGTCACCAGCCACAGCAGTGTCCAGAGAGACCGCAGCAGGAACACACGCAATCAGACCGTTAGCAACATTGATGCCCTCACCAGAGCCACTGCCATCAGAGCGCTCAACGTCACAGTCACCAGCCACAGCAGTGTCCAGAGAGACCGCAGCAGGAACACACGCAATCAGACCGTTAGCAACATTAATGCCCTCACCAGAGCCACTGCCATCAGAGCGCTCAACGTCACAATCGCGACCGACGGCACTGTCTAGACCAACCGCGAGCGGCGCACAGAGAGTGGCACCGTTAGCAACATTAATGCCCTCGTCGAGGTTGGTCTCGCCCGAGTCGAGCTCAAGGTCACCGTCAAGAATGCCCCCGTTATCGCCGAGGCCGAGGATACCGTCACCGTTATCGCCGAGGCCGAGGATACCGTCACCGTTGTTACTGCCGAGAATACCGGCAGAAGCCGCACCCGCCGAGCCGAGCGCGAACGCGCTGGCCGCAATGGCTACGGCTAGAAATTTCTTAGTTTTCTGCATCTGTCTTTGTCCTCCGTGAAGAGATGATCGAAGCAAAGACGCTTCGGTAGCAGGAACGATGCGCGGTACGCAGGGGTTACGGCTAAATCCGGATTCACTCGTTCGGGTAATCACATCGATGTAACTATTCTTCGCGCTTTGACCGGCTGAGCTGCCCAGACATGACGGAGGCCCGGAGAATATTCTCCGGGCCTCCGTCGTACCAGAATGTCAGCTGCTGACGGCCTTACGAGATCCCAGCGCCACCACTGACACTGCCGCCCCCACCACCGGCGCCGACACTGCCGCCACCGGCAGAGCCACCGCCACGCGTCGCGCCGCCCCCACCGCTAGAGACGCCACCGCCTGCGCCACCGCTACTTCCTTGGCGACTAGCCGTGACACCACCAGACGCACCACCCGCACCCTGACGGTTCACACCACCGGCACCAGCGCCCCCACGAGCGGAAGCACCCGCACCACCGGCACCAGCGCCACCAGACGCACCACCCGCACCCTGACGGTTCACACCACCAGCGCCACCACCAGCGCCACCGGCACCAGCGCCAGCAATAGCGCCACCCGTGGCACCACCATCAGCGCCGGGCTCACCAACACTATCCGTGCCAGTGCCGACAGCAGGAGTACCGGTCTGTCCGTCAGTCGCACCAGTACCAACGCCAGCGCCAGGAGCGCCGGTCTGTCCGCCAGTCGCACCGACACCAGTGGTACCACCTGGCAGACCTGGCGTGCCCGCACTGGAACTATCAGTCACCGGGCCACTAGGCGTACCAAAGGAACCTGTAGCTGGAGCCTGACCGGTCGACGGGACATTAGACGTATCCGCCGGAACCGTGGTTCCGCTAGGACCAGGGACCGGAGCCGCACCGGGAACTGGGGATGCACCCGCCGGGCGTGCAACTCCCGCGCCAGGTGTACCGACCTCAGGACTAGTCACGCCAGGCCCACCAGTCGGAAGCTCACCACTCGGAACCTCACCAATCGGTGCATCAGCGTCATCTCTCGGAAGCGAATCGGCCGGAACCTGAGGTCCAGTCACACCAGGCGCGCCGACGCCAGGACCAGATGGCTTAGTTCCGCCAGTTGGAAACCCGCTGGTCGGAGCCGGTTGATCGACACCGTCGACAGGATCGCTCTCATCGATAGGGTCAGCAAAGTCAATATCCGGCACATCACTATCGGAATCGTCTAGATCTAATTCTAGATCTAGGTCGTCTAGGTCTAAGTTCAGCCTTACGACGTCATCGAGAACATCGTTCACATCGACGACACCGCTGCCCTCGCCACCGAGATCAAGATCCAATCCCAAGCTAATCGCATTGGCGGCGGCGGCGCCTGCGAACATCAAACCCGCGGTCGCGGCGCCTAAGAGTAAGCCTCTCTGAGCAGTACGCATAGCCTCTCTCATCCTGCTGTAGGGAATATGGGGATGGTTACACCCACTGGGAGCAACCCTCACAGAATATCTTTATTAGTACCTAACTCATTAATAGCCCAAAAAGGGCATATATTGACAATAGTTATCTTGGCAGATATGCAGATGCCGACGTGATGAGGCCCGGAGGGTTCCTCCGGGCCTCATCACTACAGCGAATAGAGTCGCAAGAACGTCACGGGTGATGTTCGTCGATCACGACGTGGCCGCGCCCTCCCCAGCGGGAACATTGCCAGCAGCCGTGCTGGCGCTAGAGGCAGCAACCTCAGCAGGCTTAGCCACGGCGGCGTCGACTTTGTCAGCTCCAGTAACGGCCGCGTCAGCCACCTGGTCGGCTTCGGCAAGCGAGACAGTGTCAACGGCAGGAGTACCAGCGCTGAGAACCTTGGAAGCATCCTTAGCGCTGAGGTCTTTAGCCTGAACCGCGCTAGGAGGCGACGGGGTGGGGGCAGGCGGGATCTCTGGAGCAGCCGAAACAGGGAGAACCGGGGGCAAGGCCGGAATCTCAGGCACCGCTGGCACCTCGGGCAGGGTCTCCGGAACAGCCGGCACAGGAAGCTCGGGTACACCGGGCAGCGCCGGCAACCCCGCGGGTAGGGCCGGCAACTCCCCAGGCACCGCTGGCACCGCGGGCAGCGCCGGCAACCCCGCGGGAAGCGCCCCAGGCCCCTCAGCGCCAGCAGCGGGCACGCCAGGCAGCGGCAGTGCGTCAAGACCCGGCAGCGCCCCAGGCAGCGGCACTGGGATTGGCAGACTACTGAGCAGGCCGCTCAACAAAGCATCAACGGGGGCGAGGAGGCCCTCGATAATACCTAGTAATAGACCACTGAGGGGACCACGGGATTCAGAACCGCCTTCGCCTCCACTGCCACCTAGCACAGGCAGGGGAAGGCCACCGCCGCCCAGTGCGCCAAGGCCCGGAAGCGCCTGAGCGGTACCAGTGGCCGTGAACATCATTGTCGCGGCTACCGCGCCCGCGACTAAGCCCTTCTTAGCAGTATGCATAGCCTCTCTCGTCCTCCTATAGGGAAACCCGGGAGCGATTGCGTCCCGGTGGAGGTAAACACCACAGACTATGTCGATTAACCCTTAAAGTATCAATAGCCCAAAAAGGGGACATTTCGCTAATATTATCTTTCTTCGCTCCATTCAGATGCCTTTGCGCTATCGATGACTCGTTCTCCCTTGATCCGCGGAAAACAAAACCACCCGCCCCCGAATAAGGGGACGGGCGGTTCTGGTGGTATCAGCGGTGTCAAAATCTAGAACTTAGGCCTGGATACGAGCCCGCCGACGGAGAACAACACCACTCGCGGCCGCAAGAGCACCAACGACACTCAGCCCAGCAACAGCGAAACCAGTCTCGGCCATGGCATCCACGCCACTGCCGCCATCGCCAGAACCGCCGACACCAGCGTTCTTGTCGCCGTCATCCTTGCCGCCACCCTTGCCGTCATCCTTGCCGTCAGCGTCATCGCCATTGTCATCAGCGTTGTCGCCATTGTCCTGTTCGGACCCGGCCACGACCTTGGCTTTGCATTTGACGGCCTTGTCACTGCTGAGGTTGACAACGCCACCCAGCACGGCCCCCGTCACGTCACACGCATTGACAGCGTTACCGCTGGCCACGTCACTAACCTCAACAAGACTGTCGCTGTCCTTGGAGCTACCGCCACTAGACACAACAGTGGCTTCACACTCGACGGCCTTGTCACTGCTGAGGTTGACAACGCCACCCAGCACGCTCCCCGTCAGATCACACGCATTGACAGCGTTACCGCTGGCCACGTCACTAACCTCAACAAGACTGTCGTTACCCTCTGAGCTACCGCCAGCACGACCACCTTTAGACACAACAGTGGCTTCACACTCGACGACCTTGTCACTACCGAGGCTAACAACGCCACCCAGCACACTCCCCGTCAGATCACACGCATTGACAGCGTTACCACTGGCCACGTCACTAACCCCAACAAGCGTATCGCTCTCGCCGATGTCGTCCAGGTTGAGGTCAATCGCGGCGCTGGCAAGGCTCGCTTGGCCTAGCACCAGCAGGCCGGCGGCGCCAGCTACGGCTAGTGCTCTTTTAGTTTTTCTCATATGTCTCTTATCCTCCGTAAAGCTGATAAAAGAAGCAGAAAGCTCCAGCAGCCTCAACGAGGTACCAAGAGATAGAGTTACGGCATATCAGGCATTCACCCTTTAAGACCATAGAGTGGAAAATATTCTGACTGCTGCTTCAGCAGTCATCCCAGACAAGCGAGCCCCCGGAGGGATATCCCTCCGGGGGCTCGTGCTACGCGGTTACGACAACATCAACCGTAATCCTTGATTATCACAGCAGACCGCCGAGCAGCCCATCGTCGCCATTCCCGCCGCCTATGCGCAGCGAGATGCCACCATCGCCATCCCCTAAGCGCAGCGAGATGCCACCATCGCCATCACCGAAACGATAATCCTGGTCAATCAGCCCTAGACAATGATCACCGTCCACAAGAAAGTGAGTCCCGGCAAACTCTATGAGGCATCCCTCAAGTCGAGGTCTGTCAAAGGAATTCGCGCTGGCGGCGCTGGCGCCTAGGGTCATCACAGCTGCCGTTGCCGCTCCCACGATCAAGCCTTTCTTGGCAATACGCATCATACTTTTTACCCTCCTCTAGAGTGACGGGATCGAACTTCACCCGCACAGTGAGCTATCCGGACCCCAAGCTCTTACAGGTTGGTCGCTTCGACCCCGTCACCCAAAAGAGTGACACTCTCAAAGCCCGGTCTTAACGCGGCCGCGGTCCTATATGCGGCCAACGCTCATCGTACCCTCGATAAGCCGTCCTACACCAGACTACCCAAAATTAATCACACTAATCAGCAGAGGTCGAGGAACCGGTCCAGCACGCGGGCGCCAAACCGCAGCCCTCCCAGGGGCGCCCGCTCGTTGACCCCGTGGAACATGCCGGCGAAATCCAGATCGGGCGGCAGCCGCAAGGGCGAGAAGCCAAAGCAGCGCATGCCTAGGCTGGCAAACGACTTGGCATCAGTGCCGCCGGATACGCAATATGGCACGGTCCGGGCGCTGGGATCTTCAGCGCTCAGGGCGGCAGCCATGGCCGCAACGAGGTCGCCGTCAAAACTGGTCTGCACCGCTGGCAGATGTTCGAGGAACTCCCGGGTGACACGCGGTCCAAGTACCTCGTCGAGCTGAGTGAAGAACTCCTCCTCGTAGCCGGGCAGAAAACGCCCATCCACCACGGCGCTGGCCTGACCGGGAACGACGTTGGACTTGTAGCCGGCGTCCAGCATGGTGGGCTGGACGGTGTTGCGGATGGTTGCTCCGATGATCCGGGCGATGGGGCCGAGCTTAGCGATGACATCGTCGATGTTGTCGGGGTTCAGCGCAATGCCCAGGACTGCGCTTACCTCGTCCAGAAAGGCTCGCACCGCGGGAGTCATCCGCACCGGGAAGCGGTGCCGCCCCAGTCGGGCGACCGCTTCGCACAGCGCGGTGACCGCATTGTCTTCGTTGATCATCGAGCCGTGCCCAGCCGTGCCAGCGGCGGTCAGCCGCATCCAGGCCGCCCCTTTCTCGGCCGTCTGAATGAGATAGAGCCGCAGATCGTCCCGGATCTCGACGGAAAACCCACCTACCTCACCGATAGCCTCGGTGCAGTCGGCGAACAACTCCCGGTGGTGTTCCACCAGCCAGCGCGCACCCAGGCCACCCCCAGCCTCCTCATCGGCCAGGAACGTCACCACCACGTCACGCGCGGGTTTGCGGCCGGTGCGCATCCGATCCCGGATGACCGCCAGGATCATGGCGTCCATGTTTTTCATGTCGATGGCCCCGCGCCCCCAGAGGCAGCCGTCCGCGATTTCGCCGGCAAAGGGCGGAAAGCGCCAATCCCCCTCCCGGGCGGGCACCACATCGAGGTGACCGTGGATGAGCAGCGCATCACGACTGGGATCCGTGCCGGTGATGCGGGTGATGAGGCTGGTGCGGCCCTTGGCTGATTCCAGAACTTGAACCTCCAGATCCACCTCGGACAGCTTCTCAGCAACGTACTCGGCAGCAGCCCGCTCCCCTGGGCCCGAACCGTCCCCGTAGTTGCTGGAATCGATCCGGATCAGATCCCGGCACAACTCGACAACTTCATCCTCGGCTCGGGCGCGGTTTGTCTTGGCGGAATTACCGGTCATGGAATGCTCCTTGAGGAAACGGATACCGGAGATAAGGCCATCTATTCTCTCGTACTCCCGGAAGCGATTCCCGCCGGGCACGGCGATTTTGATATGGTGGAGGCAAGCTCAGCAGTGCTGGGATATGCTGCTGGCTGGTTAGGTCCGGGTGGCGGAATAGGTAGACGCGCTAGCTTGAGGTGCTAGTGCCCTTCACGGGGCATGGGAGTTCAAGTCTCCCCTCGGACACTGACTAGTTCTTGGGAATGTGCTGTTCACATCCTCAGAACTTATCTGTGACAGTGCCGAAATTGGCTCTGTGATGCCGGTTTGATATTGTGCGGCCTTTTTCAGGCGCTTTCGTTCATGATCGCGGCGAGTTTGGCGACAGCAGCGCGCAACCCCAGCGTCTTTCCGAATCCGCAAGCTTTACTTTCCGAATCTGCGTACCATAGACTCCGAATCCGCAAGCTTTACTTTCCGAATCTGCGGAAATGGAGATCGCCACCGTGGCCACCCTGTTTCCACGATGTGTTCGTGCTGTAGTCCTGGAAGCTCTTGCCGACACCCGTGTTGTCATGATCATGGGAGCGCGTCAGGTGGGTAAGAGCACGCTCGCACAAGAAATCGGGGTCAACGCCCATCTAGCGCAGCTCTTGACCCTTGATGACCGCACTACGCGCCGAGCTGCGGCAAATGACCCGACAGCCTTCATCGCCGGGCTCAAAGGATCTGTGCTCATCGATGAGGTTCAGCGCGTTCCCGACCTGTTATTCGCGATTAAAGAGTCCGTCGATAAGGATCAGCGGCCCGGCCGTTTCCTTCTTACCGGGTCGGCGAATATCCTCACCGCGCCCAAAGTTTACGAGGCCCTGACCGGTCGGATAGAAATCACGCAACTGTGGCCGCTGTCGCAAGTCGAAATTGAGGGCACGGACGGAAACTTTGTCGATGCGCTCTTCGCTGGTCAGCTTCCCCGAGTGCATGAAGCACCCATCGGCCGTGACGCTTTTGTCCGGCGAGTGGCGCAAGGAGGCTACCCTGAGGCGCGTATGCGCACGGGCCGCCGGCGCGATCGCTGGTTTGCGGATTACCTGACGACCACCTTTGAACGTGACCTGCGTGATCTCGCTGATGTGCAGAAATTCGAAGAGATACCTCGCCTATTCCGGCTGTTGGCAACCCAGGCCGCTAACATTTACGTCTCTCAGAACCTTGCTTCTTCGCTCGGCATTAGCGATAAGACAGTAAAAAGCTATACCAAACTGTTGGAGACCGTCTTTCTCGTGCGACGGATCCCGGCGTGGCGTCCTGGGCTTGGCGCTCGGGAGATTCATGCGCCAAAGGTTCACCTGGTCGACAGTGGCCTGCTCGCCCATATGCTTGACGCTAACGAACAGCGTATCGGCAGGGATGATCAAATCACCGACAAGATCCTGGAAAATTTCGTTGCGATGGAAATCCTCAAACATGCCGGCTGGGCGGAAACAGACACCCGGCTCTACCACTACCGCGACGGAGGTGACGAGATTGATGTGGTCTTAGAAAGCCGCTCAGGTGACGTAGTCGCCGTTGAGGTCAAAGCAGCTGCGACGATCAATCCCCGGGACTATCGAGCCATAACGAAGCTTCGGGAACGGGCGGGTGACTCGTTCATCGCTGGCGCCGTGATCTACACCGGGGCGCAAACCATCCCCCTCGCCGAGCGCATCTGGGCTGTGCCCGTCAGCGGTTTGTGGAATATCGGGGAATTCTAGAGCCTTTTTCACTTGGGTGCTTTGGATGGGTGTGTTGGGTTACGTAAGGTTCACGTCTCCCCTCGGACACTCCGTTTGGCACATGATCGTCGAGTGCTTGACCTCAGCAAGCACTGTTTTCACGGACTTTAGTCTGTTGAGACGCCGACCTTGGTTGATTCAGGAGAGGGCGTTGCGCTGTTCGAAGACTTTCTGTGCGCGGTGGAAACGATCTGGTCAGCGTCTGGGTGGCAACTGGTGAGGAATGCGAACATGGCCGTGGCGTCTTTACCACGGTAAAAATCGACCATCAGCGAATTGAACTCCGTGGCGCGCGCCGCGGGCACGCTGATGGCATCGACTCCGTGGCTCATCAGGTGACCGTTCATCATGGAGAGGGCAGTGCGCTTGTTCCCATCGAAGTAAAACTGATGCAGCGCGCCAAATAGGAAGTAGGTGAGACCCTGCTCGTAGGGATTCTCCAGGTTGCTGAGCAGCGCCGTGACGCCTCGGGTGTAGATACCGCGGAGGTTTTCCCCACCCGGCTGCGTCGGAGGGGGCATATAGCGGCCGTGTTCGCCTAGCGCCACCCCTGGGGTTAAGTGTTGTTCGGCGCCTTCGCCTCGGAAGAAACCAGCGTCAAAGGCTTCTTCCCGTGCCATAGTGGCGTGCAGGTGGTCGGAGGTCTGCTTGTTCAGCTGGAATGTGTCCGTCTTGACCATATGCAGTAGCTCTTTGGCCGAGTCAGCGAGATTCAGTACCTGCCGTTCGTCGCTGACCTTGTGTCCGCCCACAGTCACGCCGTCGAGCAGCGTTTGCACCTCGGGGAAGGTGAAGGGGTTGCCCTCCAGCTTGGCAGCGTCCCACACGAACTCGGGCAGTGACTTGTGGAACCTGAAGGCGGCGCGACCGACCGAGTGTACGGGCACGTCAGCAGACACGAAGGAACGGTCCCAGCGGAAGCCTACCGCATCGAAGATGTCAGCATCTGTCACGGTGATGCCACCTCCTCAGTAGGCGTTTGTGGTCAACGTCCTTAGTGGAAGTGTACTGGTGAGCTCTCTGGACAGAGGGCTATCCGCGGGCTACCCGCCCGGCGAGGGATTTGAGGGCGAGAGTCATCCCCACGGCGCCGACCAGGCCGACGGCGAGGAAGGCTTGACCCAGCGCAGCGCCATCCCAGCCTGTCATCAACAGCGAGCGGAGCCCGTCGAGCAGATAGGTCACAGGGTTGTAGTCGGCAGCAGTGGCCAACCAGCCGGTGAGGGCTTCCCGCGGCAGGTAGGCGGTGGTGAGGAAGGCAGCCGGAAAGAAAATGAGGAAGCTGAGATTCACCGCGGCCGGGTTACCGGTCTTCAGCGCGAGGGCGTAGGGGAAGCCGGCGTAGGCCAGCCCCCAGACTCCGGAAAGGAGCAAGAACACCAGAATGCCCAGCAATCCGGTAGAAGAGCTCACCCCAAGCAGGAACCCAAGCACGATCACGGGAATGGCCAGCCCGATCATGAGCGCCAGATCACCAACCATGAGCCCGAGCAGCAGTGCCAGCCGGCTGACCGGGGTGAGGCGTAATCGATCGAAGTAACCGTCCTGGATGTCGGTGACGAGCATGAGTGCTCTGGATTGCCCGGTCACTGAAAAAAGAATGGCCATCGGCAGTTGGAAGGCTTTAAAGTCGAACCCGGGAATGATGCTCTCCGTGAAACTTTGCAACGCTCCCACGTTCACCACAAAGAAGAACGTCCCGACCACAATCCCGAAGATCAACGTCTCGGCGTCCCGAAGGATGGAACGTATCGCCCGTCCGGCGACGCTTCCCACGTCACGGGCAAAACCGGCTTTTCGTGCTCGAACAGTCGAGCGTGGGATGCGGGCGCCGCCATTCGCGGTCGCCACAGTAGAATCAGCCATCGCTGCCATCCTCCTGAATTCGTCCACCGGTCAGTTCGAGGAACACGTCATCGAGAGTGGGGCGGCGCAACGTCAGATCGCGCACAGTGATCGCGCACCCGTTGAGCGCCACGGCCACCGGACTGATTGTCGCGGCGCCGTCTTCCACACTGATGGTGACCTCATTGCCGCGCGCCTCGACCTCGCTGACACCAGGGACGCGCCGCGTCGCGTCGAGGGCGGCTTGGGTATCTCCGACGAAATGGACCACAATGACGTCAGCGCCGATCGTCCGTTTGAGTTCGTCCGGAGTGCCCTCGGCTGCCAGGCGTCCTCGGTCGATGATCCCCACCCGGTTGGCGAGCGCGTCAGCCTCCTCGAGGTACTGCGTGGTGAGGAAGATCGTCATACCTAGCTCCTCGTTCAGCGCGCGAACCTCCTGCCACACCTTAGCCCTGCTCACCGGGTCGAGCCCGGACGTCGGCTCGTCGAGGAAGAGCACCTCAGGGTTATGAATCAGCGCCGCGGCCAGATCGAGCCGGCGTTTCATGCCGCCGGAGTAGGTGCTGGTGAGACGGTCGATCGCGTCGCCCAGTTCGATCAGCTCACTGAGTTCGCGTATCCGGACGTCGATCTCCCGGCGAGACAAGCCGTAGAGCCGGCCCTGCAGGCGCAGCAGCTCAGTACCGGTCTGTTTAGGGTCCAACGCGGTGTCCTGCAGCGCCACCCCGATGCGCAACCGGACTTGCTCCGGTTCCCCGGCCACATCATGGCCGGCCACCATCGCGCGCCCAGCGGACGGTGACAACAAGGTGCACAGCATGCGGATAGTGGTGGACTTGCCCGCTCCGTTCGGCCCGAGGAAACCGTAAATCTCCCCCGGCTGAACCTGAACATCGACGCCATCCACAGCGACCACGTCGCCGAATCGTCGGATCAAACTCTCGGCCACAATGCCTTGATTAGTCATGCGAGTGACCTTATAGACGGGGTCTGACAGTTTACAATTCAGTGGTTCTATCTGCACCGGGAGCCCTTTCAGAGGCGCTACCGCGAGCTCGTCCTGAGCCGGCGCGGCTAGGCTGCTCGAGTGGCTGGAGCGTGGGAACTCGTCATCTTCGACTGCGACGGGGTACTCGTCGACAGCGAACGCATTGCCGTCCGCGTTGATGCCGCTATGATCAACGCACTCGGCTGGGCGATCAGCGTCGATGAGGTGATCGAGCGCTTCGTCGGACGCTCCGACGCGCACATGGTCGCCGAGATCGAAGCCCATCTGGGACGGCGTCTTCCCGACGATTGGGAAGAGCGATTCCAGGACCTGTACCGGGAGGCGTTCGACGCGGAGCTCACTCTGGTTGACGGCATTGTTGAAGCCCTGGCTGGCATCACCATGCCGATCTGTGTGGCATCCAGCGGCAGCCACGACAAAATCCGCTACACGCTGGGGCTGACCGGCTTGTATCAGCGCTTCGCAGGCCGGATCTTCAGCGTTAGCGAGGTCGCTCACGGCAAGCCCGCCCCCGACCTCTTTCTGCACACGGCCCAGCAGATGGACGTCGATCCCGCGAAATGCGCCGTGGTCGAAGACAGCCGGTACGGTGTCCAGGCCGCGCGCGCGGCAGGCATGCGCGTCTTTGGATATGCCGGCGGCCTCACCCCAGCGCACCGACTGGAAGGACCCGGGACCGTGGTCTTCTCCGACATGCGCGAACTTCCCCGACTCCTCAGCGAACTTCCCGTCGAGGAGCACTGACTACCGGCGCTAGGACCCGCATCGCCCACTGGACTTTATATGTCTTCTGATTGCGTAAAGTTACGTTTTTCGCAACTTTACGCAGTTAAACGACATAAGGATGATACACTGAGAAGCATGGATGTGCGTACGCTCCTGGACCAGCGTGTGCCGATCAACAGGATTCCTGACCAGCTGCTGTCGGCCGGTATCCACATGTTTACTATCCAGGACGCTGTCCGAGTAGCTGACGTCAGCGAAACCAGCGCGCGTCCTGCGCTCGCTCGGCTCGAAGAAAACAACAAAGTGTTCAGCCCGAGCCGCGGGCTCTACGTCGCGATTCCTCCAGAGTACCGCGCGTGGGGAACGACTCCCGCAACATGGTTTATCGACGCCCTGATGGCATACCTTTCCCGTGCCTATTACGTCGCATTTCTCTCGGCCGCCGAGTTGCACGAGGCAGCTCACCAACGCCCTCAAGTATTTCAGGTCGCCGTCGACCGTGACCTCCGAAATCGGAGCTTTGGGCGGGTGCGGCTGCGGTTCATCACCAACCGAGCAGCTGGAGAGCTTCCGATTGTGCGCATCAACGTCCCGACCGGAACGATTGCTGTGGCAACGCCGGAGCTGACTGCGCTTGACCTAACGAACCGACCCAGCCAGGGGGGCGGCTTGGGCAATGTGGCAACCATAATAATCGAGCTCGCAGATGATAAGAAGCTGAGGATCGACCGAATCGCAGCGCTCGTCGAGCGCTTCCCGCTAGCCGCGGCGCGACGTTTGGGTTGGCTACTTGAGAACCTAGCGGAGTTGGACGCTGGGCCGCTCGCCGAGATAATCCGCAAGAGCTCACGTGAGCCGTCTCAGCTCGACCCACACGGCCCGCGTCGGGGTCACGTTGACGCCCGCTGGCACGTGCGCGTCAACACGCAGGTGGAGGCAGATCTATGATTCCACGGGCAGCGATCACGTTCTGGTCACGTCAAGCGCCATGGCCCAATCGGGATCAGGTGGAGCAGGATCTCGTTCTGAGCCGGCTCATCGTCGAGATCGCATCTCACCGAGTTTTGCGTGATGAACTCGTATTCCGAGGCGGGACATGCCTACACAAGGTTCACTTGCCACAGCCGCGACGATACAGCGAGGACCTCGACTACGTTCGGGCCAGCCATGGCCCAATCGGACCGATCCTCACTGCTTTACGTGATATAGCCGCCAATCTGGGCATGGAGGTGAAAACTAAAGTCGGCTCGTTCCCGAAGGTATTTCTCCGCTCACCGTTCGAGTCAGGAAGCAGACGAATGCGGATCAAGATCGAGATGAACACCTACGAAACGTCACCGGCGCGCCCATACCTCCGGCTGCCGTTTTCGGTCGAATCACCCTGGTGGAGCGGCTCAACAGACATCCTCACGTTCGAACTGGCGGAACTGACCTCGACCAAGCTCCATGCCCTCTACCAGCGTCGTAGAGGTCGAGATCTGTTCGACCTCTGGTTGGCTCTCACCGTGATGGAGCTTGAGCCAGATGAGATTCTCGCCTGCTTCGCCCCATACCGACCCAATGGCTACACGTCCGCCACTGCGATTGCCAACCTCCAGAACCATGTTACCGATCAACTATTCCGGTCCGATCTGCACACCTTAGTGGCCGACCAGATCGGCTACAACATCGAGGAGGCTGCGGATTTCGTGATCGAGCAGCTCCTTAGCCGCATCGACCAGTTCTGACCGAGCTCGTCCCCGCCTCACTATCATCTCACCGCCATTGCTACTGTAATCCCAGATATGCTCTATTGTGGGATACCTGCCCAGCAGAGTGCGTCACATTGGGAGGGTAAACAGCTTACGCCCGGTAAAGTGGACATCCAGGTTACGGTAATCCTGGGAGGGGGCCGGGATAAGCGCGGTGAGCTCACTGACCTGTCACGACAGCGCCTTGATAAGGGAGCCGCGCTTTACCGGGACAACGTCGCCAAGAAATTGCTGGTGATGGGCGGACATTACAGCGCGTGGAGTCCCAAAGCCATCAAATTTCCCCAGCCAACGGCGGAACTGAGCAAGGCCTATCTCACCGCGAAGGGTGTCACTGACGCCGACATCATCGTTGCTCCCGAAGAAGCCCGAGACACTATTGGTGAGGCATTTCTGACGCGTAAGGTCCTTCGCAATGCCGGTTTGACCCGCATTCTGCTGGTGACCTCAGACAAGCACATGAAGCGAGCGCTCTTCATTTTCCAACGGATTTTAGGCAACGACATGCGCATCGACACCGCAGAAGTGCCGTGCGGCTCTTTGCTGCACGAGGCCGAAGAACAACAGTATCTGGGTGCCGCGGTACAGCTTTTCGCCTCTCTGCCAGCCGTGATCCCGGACCCGCCCAACTGGGATGCCTGGTACGCCCATTACGGATGGCTATACGAAGAATACGACCGGATACGCGCTCAATTCGCAACCGGACATGACCCAAGCCAAGCCTACGGCGCCATCCACGACGAGTAGCTCAGTTCTGCATTTCCTGTATAAAAATACTACAGGTACTGTAGAAAAGTGCTACCTATTACGCCGAGCCTCACCCCAGCGCACCGACTGGAAGGACCCGGTGCCGTGGTCTTCTCCGATATGCGCGAACTTCCCCGACTCCTCAGCGAACTTCCCGTCGAGGAGCACTGACTACCGGCGCTAGGACCCGCATCGCCCTACAGCCACCTATATGTCGTGCGATTGCGTAACCTTACGGTAAGCATAAGGTTACGTAATTCCAAGACCTTCTCGCGTTCCGCCCGAGCCTTGATAGGCTCATCGAGTGACATCCTCTTCTACTATGCGCGCTGTTCGGTTCTTTGGCGTCAATGAACCCCTACGAATCGGGCGGATAGCGGTACCTTCGCCGGGTCCAGATGAGGTTCGGGTTGCCATTCGAGCCTGTGGCATCTGCGGTTCAGACGTCCACTTGGTCCGCGGCTTGATCGTGCCAGGGCCGTTGCCGATGACCCTTGGCCATGAACCGTCAGGGGTCATCGACGCGGTGGGACCGGGTGCCACTGGGCTCGAACTAGGCCAGCGAGTCGCTGTCGCAGCTGGTTTCGGCTGTGGAAATTGCGACGCGTGTCAACGCGACGCCGAAAATCTCTGCGACCACGTCCGGATCCCGGGTATCCACCGTGACGGTTCCCAAGCAGAGTACGTCGTGGTGCCAGCCCGGACAGCGCTCCCCTTGCCAGACAACGTGGACTTTGCCACCGGCGCCATCCTTACTGACGCGGTGGGTACTCCTTACCATGCGGTGCTGCGGTCCGGCGTGCAACCCGGTCAAACCGCCGTGGTGTACGGACTGGGCGGATTGGGCCTGCATGCCGTCATGATTTTGGCGCAAGTTGTTGGGGCGCACGTCATCGGCGTGGACACCTATCCCGGAGCTTTAGAGCGGGCCAAGCGATTTGGGGCTTCCGAGCTCATTGACGCTTCGGCGGGGGACCCAGCGCAGTCTGTCCTCGAGATGACCGATGGTGGGGCGGATGTGTCGTTTGAGTTTGTGGGAACGCCCGCCGTCGTCGATCAGGCAGTGAAATCCCTACACCAAGGCGGCACGTGCACTGTGGTGGGCGTCGGTCCTCAACCGCTGCACCTGGATCTTCCCCAAACGGCGTTCACCATGAGAGAACTGCGACTTCAGGGCTCGTGTGGCAGCCCT
>Ga0187894_10000599_pt1 | contig 48635 bp, 48 predicted proteins | sample GBC1701081metaG_FD_136650 | JGI IMG/M metagenome (GOLD analysis project Ga0187894, IMG submission 136650) | White microbial mat communities from a lava cave in the Kipuka Kanohina Cave System on the Island of Hawaii, USA - GBC170108-1 metaG ... | reverse complement strand
GATAGTTGAGATTGACGACGACGGCCCCCTTCTTCGCCAAAGGACGGCCGTCATAGAGCGGCAATCCCCCGGCGCCGAACACATAGGCGCCGCCATGGATCCAGACCATGACCGGAAGCTTCGCCGAGCGATCCGCCTTTGGCGTCCAGATATTGAGATAGAGGCAGTCTTCGCTGAGGGGCCCCGGATCGCCGCCATTGGCGGCCGAGAGACCGGGCGTTTGAATGCAGGCTTTGCCGTATCTGTCTGCCTTGCGCACGCCTTGCCAAATCGCCGCCGGCTCAGGCGCGCGCCAGCGCAAAGGTCCGACCGGCGCCGCCGCATAGGGAATGCCCTTGAAAGCGAGCACGCTTTCCTCGGCGACGCCTTTGAGCTTGCCGGACTGCGTTTCGACGATCGGAGCCGGCTCGACGGCGCCGGCAAGCCCCAACGATCCTGAAGCGATGCTCGAGAAAACCGCGACCGCCGCCAGGCGATGAATGAGCGATCGGAAGTTCACGTCCTAATCGCGGCTGAGATAGGCGATGCGCAGCATGTTGGTGGCGCCGGGCGTGCCGAGCGGAACGCCGGCGGTGATGATGATGCGCTCGCCCGGATCGGCGAAGCCTTCTTCCTGCGCGATCTTGCAGGCGCGCGAGACCATGTCGTCGAGATCATGCGCATCGTCGGTCAGGACGCAATGCAGACCCCAGACCAGGGCCAGGCGGCGGCTCGTCTCCGTGATGGGCGAAAGCGCGATGATCGGCACGTCGGGCCGCTCGCGCGAGACGCGAATGCCGGTCGAGCCCGAAGCGGTGTAGCAGACGATGGCCGCGAGATTGAGCGTCTCGGCGACCTGGCGGGCGGCGGCCGAGATCGCATCGGCGCTCGTCGGCTCGGGCTCGCTTCTCTGCGCGGTGATGATGCCGCGATAGAAGGCATCGTTCTCGACCGATTGCGCGATCGCGTCCATGGTGGCGACCGCCTTGTCGGGCCATTTGCCGGTGGCGCTTTCGGCCGACAGCATGATGGCATCGGCGCCCTCATAGACGGCGGTGGCGACGTCGGAAACCTCAGCCCGCGTCGGCACCGGCTCGACGATCATGGATTCGAGCATCTGGGTGGCGACGACCACGGGTCGTCCGGCGCGCCTTGCGGCGCGAGTGATCTGCTTCTGGCGCGCCGGCACGGTTTCGAGCGGCAATTCGACGCCGAGATCGCCGCGGGCCACCATGATGCCGTCCGAAATCTCGAGTATTTCCTGCAGCGCATTGAGCGCCGAGGGCTTCTCGATCTTGGCCATGACCCCGGTGCGCCCGGCGATGAGCTTGCGAGCCTCGGCGACGTCGTCCGGGCGCTGCACGAAGGAAAGCGCAATCCAGTCGACGCCGATATGGGCGGCTAAATCGAGATCGGCGCGATCCTTCTCGGTCAAGGCCGGGATAGGCAGGATCGTGTCCGGCAAATTGAGGCCCTTCTTGTCCGACAGGACGCCGCCGAAGACCACGGTGGTGACCAGGCGGTCGGGCTTCACATCGGTGATCTCGACCCTGAGCCGCCCGTCATTGACGAGCAGGCTGTCGCCCGGTTTGACGGCGGAAAAAATCTCCGGATGGCCGAGATAGACGCGGGCTTCATCGCCAGGCGCCGGGTCGGTGTCGAAAGTGAAGACCTGTCCGGCCTTGATGCGCGCTTCGCCGTCCTTGAAGGTGCCGATTCGCAATTTCGGGCCCTGAAGATCGGCCAGTATGCCGATCGGCCGGTTGAGCTTGGCTTCCACCTGGCGGATCGCGCCATGCAGCTCCTCGAGCAGCCTGTGCGAGGTATGGCTCATATTGATGCGGAACACGTCCGCACCCGCCAGGAACAGCTTTTCGATCATCTCCGGGCTGGAGGAGGCAGGCCCGAGCGTGGCGATGACCTTGACGCTACGATTGCGCCTCACTGGGGTTGATTACCGGTCGCGGTCTTCTCGCCTGAGAGCGAAATCGTCCAATCGACTTCCTCTTTGGTGTCGACCTCGAAGAAACCAGTTTTCTGATAGCCGCGTTCGGGGCAGTTGCCGATGCCGCGGATGGTGAAGATCTTGTCCCTGGTGCACATCATCGACTTGCCGCCCCACGAGCCGCCTTTGTCATAGTCGACGGCGAAAATATAGTAATAGCGGGCGATGAGCGGGCCCTTGAGCAAGGTCTCGCAGTTGTTGGCGCCGATATTCCACCAGCCTTCGGAGGCCCAGCCTTCCTTATCCTTGTAGCCAAGCGCCACGCCGACGCGGCTCTCGGTCTTGTTGCACAGCTTGAGGTCGGCCTTGGCGCCTTGCGTCGTGAAAGCCAGTGCCAGAAACGCGGCAGCCATTGTTGCCGACCATTGTGCCATCCGTCCCGTGGCCCCCAGAGATACTATCGAATCGATCATAACATTCCCTGTCAATGAACAGGCGTCAAGCGCCGGCAGGCCTCCAGGCGTACCCGCGTTGTGCCACAACTAGTCCTGCCGTCAAGTTTGGCAAGATGATGACTGGTCATTTCGGACCCCCTATAAGACCCGCAATGTTTGAAACAAGCCTTAATACAAGCCGCGATGAGAGTTTTGCCCGGATTCCCGGAGATTTGAAGCGGGGAATCATCCTCATCGCCGATCACGCCAGAAATTCCTTGCCGGCGGAATACGGGTCGCTCGGCCTGCCCCTCGAGCAATTCGAGCGGCACATCGCCTATGATATCGGGGTCGAGGCGGTGACGCGCGGTCTTGCTTTGGCGCTCGGCTGTCCAGCACTCCTGGCGGCGTTTTCACGGCTCCTGATCGATCCCAACCGCGGCGCCGATGATCCGATCCTCATCATGCGGGTCTCGGACGGGGCCGTCATCCCGGGAAACGCCCTCGTTGACGATAAGGAACGGGAGAAGCGACTCACCCGGTTTCACCGGCCCTATCACGCCGCCATCAGGGCCGAGATCGACGCCGCCCTGGCTGAAGGCACGGCTCCGCTCCTGGTCTCGATCCACAGCTTCACACCCTATTGGAAAGGCATCTCCCGGCCCTGGCACGTGGGCATCCTGTGGGACCAGGACGACCGTTTCGCGGCCCATCTGCTCGGCGCGCTGAAGGCGCGGGGCGATCTCCATGTCGGCGACAACGAGCCCTATTCGGGCGCGCTCGAAGGCGACACCCTATATACCCATGGGACGCGCCGTGGCCTGAGGCATGGCCTCATCGAGATCCGCCAGGACCTGATTGCCCGGCAAACAGGTGTGGATGAATGGATCTCGCGGCTGGCGCCGATCCTCGAAGCGTTTATGAAAGGTGGTTCATGATGATCGACCAGAAGACCCAGACCGAGCTCGAAGCGGCGGTTTTCCGCCGCCTTGTCGAGCATTTGCGCCAGCGCACCGATGTCCAGAACATCGACCTGATGAACCTGGCCGGCTTCTGCCGTAATTGCCTGTCCAACTGGTATGAGGAAGCCGCCAAGGCCAAGGGCCTCGCGATCGCGCGCGAGGATGCACGCACCCATGTCTATGGCATGCCCTATGCCGACTGGAAGGCCAAATACCAGCGCGAAGCAGGCCCGGCCCAGGAAGCCCAATTCAAATCCACCCATAAGCACTAGCCAGGACCGAACCCGCCATGGATACCAAAACCAGTTTCGCCCAGGGCCAGCTCAAGAGCCTCGTCGAGCGCATCGAAAGGCTGGAGGAGGAGAAGAAGGTCATCGCGGGTGACATCAAGGAGATCTATGCCGAGGCCAAGGCCAATGGCTTCGACACCAAAATCCTGCGCAAGGTCATTGCCATCCGCAAGAAGGACCGGCATGAGCGCGAGGAAGAGGAGGCGATACTCGATCTCTATCTGAATGCGCTGGGCATGCTGCCGGCGGAAGAAGCGGCCTGAGATAGGCTTTCTACAAGCGCCGTCCGGTGGCGCGGAGCTGAACGAAAGTCTCCCGGTTCGCTTGGCGAGCCGAAGTGAAAAATCACGAACCGTTTTTCGGACGATACGGGCACGCAACGAAAGACATTGAACGCCGGCTGACGTTCAGCAGAGTGAAAGTTGGGCGCGCCTCCGCCGAGGGACAAAATTTCCGATAATGTCCGTTCGTCAGATTCCTGAAAAAAATTGTGGATAGGTGTGAATCGCCCGGAACCAGTCCGGCATTTGCGCATTGGTGCGAGTGGAAAATCCGAGGGCCCGACCATGAGAGAGCATCCGTTGAGCCGACCCACCTTCGAAAAAGCCGAATTCCTTGAAATGTTGTTACGGATGACCGGCGGCTGCCTGACCGTCGGCCTCCTGATCGTGCTGCCGGCGCTCAAGATCCTCGGTCTGGCTTGAGCGAGCGTCCGGGCGGCGGATGAGGCCAACCCTCAGTCCGATGACCCCCTCCGGAAACAATGACCGCCCAGAAAGTTCAGACGATGGACAGGCGCGCGCGATTGATCTTGACGCGAGCGAAAGAGCTGCTTGTCCGGGACGATCCGACTGCAGGCTGGGTTGAAATTCCCGACGGCCATGACACCAGAACGATCGAGCGGCAGGCGGCCTGTCTGTCGCTCGCCGAGCACCAGCTCCTCGATGAGGGGCGGATCGAGAGCGTGGACCAGAGCTGATCCAGGCCTGATCATCCGTAGTCTGATTATATTGCGGGAATGGCGGAACCAGCCGCTCGCACCCCCCTTGCTCCCGGCGCACGCCTCCTTCGATCAGAGCGAACTGCCTGGATTCAAAGGTCTTTTTCTGTTGCAGGAAAACCACAGAGCGGAGGAAATCCACCGCTTCCGGAAGGCTTGCGATTGACCCTCGGACGGCTCCCGGTTATCTCGCGGCCATCCTGTCCTGGTCCCAGCCCGGGGCAGGCGGCCGGAGGGCGGGCAGTGCAAGCTCAACGCCTCTCTCGAAAGCAGGTGCTTATCCGCTCTCCGGCTCCCAAATAGGAACGGGCGGGCTCGGCTCTTCGCGCTTATCCCATATCTCATTCAGGAAGGCTCGGCCGGACGCGCAAGCGCGACTGGCCGGCGCCTGGAGCCGATCAGTTGCTGTCGGTGACGTCTTCGATGAACTGGCCGAGCGACTGGCGCTTCTTCTGCATCGCGATCGGCTCGTTCAAGAGCATGCTGCCCTTGGTCGACCGATTGACCTCGAGAAGATCACCCTTGCCGCTCGACACGCTCTGCAGCGAGGGCGCCGTCGGCGGGGGCGCGGCATTGGCCTGGGCGACCATCAAGGTGTTCGACGAGGACAATTGCGGGGCGGCCATCTCGGCGATCGTCTCGCTGTCGTCCGGCACCACTTCCTGCGGCGCGCCGTCACGGCGGATGGCCTGGTCAGGGCTGAAGGTCAGCTGCTTCGGCCACCAGAAGAGATCGTCATTGGCGGCCGAGGCCGTGCTCAACGGTTTGATCAGCGGCACATTGTCCGCCGTCCCGTCACGCAGCGAATCGGCGAAGCTGCCTTTGGCGGAAACGTTTGCCGTTTGCGTCACGTCCGGCTCCTCGGCCATCGATTCGGCGCCGGCGATGACGCCCAGCGACTCGGAATCGAAGCGCGACTTGAAGTTCGTCTGGACATCGGCCGGCGGTGCGGCGGCAGGGGAGATCTGCATGTTGGCGGCCGCCATCATGAGCACTTCGATCGGCTTGGGCCTGGGCAGCGGGACCGGATATTTGTCGACCACCTCGACGGGTCTCTGCGCCGGCTTCACCCGCGGGGTCGGCGCCGGTTTCGTTTCCGCCTGGGCTGTGGTCTCAGCCGCCGTCTCCTCGGCGTCCTCTTCGTCATAATCGGTCGAGGCGATACTGGCGAGTTTCGCGTTCATCGCATTATTGTCGGTCTCGGCCGAAGCCACCAGGATCTGGTCATCGCGGTTGATGCGCGCACCGATCGTCTTGCGGTAGTCGCGGAAAATCCTGGCCATCTGCGAGGGGGCAATGCGCGGCCAGGCGCGCACCTTGCCCGAGTCGATATGGACGAAGCCGCTGGGACCCGAGGAGCGGTAATAGCCGACGCCGCCCACTTGCCGGACAAGCGCGCTGTTGCGCAGCTTTTCGGTCGATATATCAGGGAAATAGAGGTCGATCGCCTTGCCGATCATGTGCTGGCTCTTCCTCGCCACATTGCGCCCGATGCGCTTCAGGAAGGTGTTGGTCTTGGGCGAGCGATAGCCGCAGATGATGTGGATGGGGCGCGTCGAGCCTAAATCGGCATGCAGCTCCCACATGAGGTCGATGGTCTTGGGATCGATGCGGATCACTTCCTTGCGGCGCCAATCGCGCATCAGATAGTTGATCTTCTCGAGAGCGGAGGGGATGTAGCGGCCATCCACCTTGTAGGTGATGGTGAGGCTTTCCTTGGTGTGAACGTGATAGAGCGAGAGGGTGCGGGTTTCACCGCCGGCGGAGGCATCGTGACCGAACCCGAACCACAGCCCGGCCGTCAAGGCGCCGGCCAAAGCCGTTGAGAGGGCGATCCGCTTCGCGCGCGAGGCTAATGATGCGTGGTGTCCGTTTTCAGCGGCCAGCAAACCCATAACTTGCTTTTAGACCGGAACCCCGGTTCCCCTACTATTATCCCGAAACGATGCACCCCGTCCGTCCCTGACGGCTTACACCACTTCCATCCTTGCGACAAGAATACGGCCACTCTTAGGCAGCGCCTGTCGAAAGCTACCCTAAATCACCATGATTAACAGGGGCTTAAGTAAAGAATACCTTTCACTCTAGGACAAGCCCCAAGGTCACGTTGTCGCCACAGCTGTTGCCAAAAGCCCGATTCCATGCGCTGGAGCCGGTTTTTGCCCCCCGATTGTCACCTGCAGCGGCTAATGGCATGCTCCTGTCACCGCCAAATGTCACCCTTGATCGAGGGTCTGTGGGAGGCGTCGATGATAGACCATCATCACATAGATCTATCTGATGATTTCCCGGTCGATTGCGATGACCCCCTGCTGCGGCAACTCATGAACCGCCGCCGGATGCTCGTCTCCAGCATGCTCGGCGCGTTTTCCGTCTACGCCCTTGTGCATGAAGTGCGCGCCGCCGCTCCAACCCTCGACAGCCGCCTTCCGGCGCGGCAATGGGTCAACCGCCAGCAGGAACTGGCGCAGGGCCTGCGTTCCGGTGCAGTTTCAGAGAAGAGCTGGCGCGATGAGGTCAATCGGCTTGCGAACGAAGTGGATATCGGCTCGCTGGTTGCCGAGATCATGCGGGCGCGCGTAAAGCCGGGAGGCCGGCGGTTCATGGGGGATCCCATCAAGCGGAAAGTCCGTTTCAGGGACGAGAACGGGAAGCCCATGAAGCTTGCCTATACCGCCGCGACTTTCACCTTCGATCCATCGAACGTCATTACCCCGCATGGCCACAAGCATATGGCGAGCGCGCATATGGTGATCGACGGGAAGGTCCGTGTCAGAACCTTCGACCGGGTGGGCGAGAAGGACGGTGCTCTGATCATCCGACCGACGGGTGATCACGTTACGGGTCCCGGAGGGGCCGCCCCGATGACGACGGCAATAGACAACATCCACTGGTTTACGCCGGAAACTCAGAGTGCCACGACATTCGACGTCATCATTTCCAATCTCGATCCGGGACAGGACGCCTTCCTCATTCAACCGGTCGACCCGCTCGGCGGAGAGAAACAGAAGGACGGGACCATCATCGCGCCCCTCATGAGCTTCGAGGCGTCGATGAACCAGTATCCGTCCACCAAATAGCGGAAGTGGTCCAGACTATCTTGCCGCCACGGCGGTTGCCGAAATCGCCGTTTCCATGCGCTGATCGCGGCCATAGACGTCGTCATAATAGACGATCTTGCCATTCTGATCGGGCCAGGCGGTGAAGTAGGTTATGTGGACCTTGATGTCGCCCCTGACCTTGGCGCTCTGGCTCCTGCCGCTGTCGATGCGCTTGGCCACTTCCTCAGAGCTCAAGCCGAGCAATGTTTCAGCGAAAATGCGCGGATTTTCGACGCGCACGCAGCCATGGCTGAAGGCCCTGGCCGAGCGCGCGAAAAGCGAGCGCGCCGGCGTGTCGTGGAAATAGATGCTGTGCGAGTTGGGGAACAGGAATTTGATCTCGCCGAGCGCGTTGTCGTCGCTCGGCGGCTGCTGGATGGAATAGGGCACGCCCTTGCTGTAGGCCGACCAGTTGACCGAGCTTGAGCGCACGATCTGACCGTTCCTGCTGACGACGCGATAGCCCAGCCGGTCGAGATAGGAGGGATCGCGCCTGAGGATGGGCAGCATTTCCTTGCGGATGATCGACGGCGGCACGCCCCAGGACGGGTTGAAGACCACCGTTTCCATCCGGTCATGGAAAGCGACCGTCTGGGTCAGAGGCTTGCCGATGATCACCTTGGTGCGCCAGACCTCGCGGCCGCCGGCGACGACCTCGAGCTGATAGGCGGCCTGATTCACGAAGACGTATTTGCTGCCGAGATCCTTCGGCAGCCAGCGCAGCCGCTCGATATTGTAGACGAGCTTGGCGACGTTGCGCTCCTCGGTGCGGTCATTGAGGGCTTTGACGGTCGCTTGGTCGAGACCGCCCCAAGCCTTGAGCTGCGCCTCGTTCTGGAAGGTCTTGAGCGCTTCCGACATTTGCGGATCGAGGAGCGGACTTGTACCCCCGCTCGCCAGCGACTCGGCCGTGAGATAGCCCAGCCTTTCGAGATGATGGCGAACCAACGAGAGCCGATCATCGGCATCGCCGGGCTTCACCCTTTTGCCGGGCGGGATCGCCTCGCTCTCGGCGACATGCAAAAGCGCCCGCTTCTTGGCGAGTTCCGCCTTGAACAATTCGAAAGCGGGATGCTTGGGCTCGAGGCTGTTCAGATATTCGAGCGGGAAGGGCGACCAGGCGAGGACCTTGACGGCCGCCGCCGGGTTCACCGGGTCTGGCGTGATGTCGTTGTATTTCGTCAGGCGATTGGGAATGAGACGGCCGCCCGAGATATGGCGGGCATATTTCAGCGCCATGGCGGTAAGGCCGAGATCGAGGCGGGCGAGGTGAATCATATCACCCTTGAAGACCTGAGGGCCGTCGGTGAACGAGCCGAGCACCGGCGGCAGATAGTCGGAGGGCTCCAGGGCCTCATCCGCGCTCTTCGCCAGCGCTGCCAGGACGTCCCGGCCGCGCTGGTCGAGGCCGTCGGCCGACGTCCATAAGGGCTTGAAGCCACTCGTGCGGTAAACGTCCAGAATAGCTGCCTTTTCGTCGGGCGTGACGCGTAGCGTCGTGTCCTTGTTCAGCAACTCCCGATAGATGGCCGCCGGCAGCGGTTCTGGCGGCTCGGTCTCGGCGAAGCTGTCGACCTGCAAGGTCTGCAGCTTTTCCGGCCGGTAGACCAGCGGCGCCTCGGGCACATCCTTTTCGATGGCCGGCGCGTTCTGGATGCGCGGGCCCGGCTGGCGGTAGCGGCGGACTTCCCGGCTGCGCTCCAGCTGGCGGCGCTCATAGCGCTTGCGCTTGAAATATTCGAATATCGAGCCGGACCGCTTCGCCGCCGGGTCGTGACGCGGCGCGAACCAGTCAGTTCCAGCCTGCGCCGTGGGGCCCAGCAGAAACAAAGCCAGAACGAGCGCAGAGGTGCCCGCCAATCCCCGCGTCAGCCGCATCGTCGGTCTACTCCCATGGTCACACCATAGCTAACCGCGGCTTCGTGGCATTTCAACGGTACGGCATCCTTAACATCATATTAAACTGGGAGTGTAGCGTTTTTGCCGCAACTTCCCGCACCGGTTGGCAAAAATCAGGCCGTCGAGCGGCCATTTTCGGTATCTTCGAGGCCCAGATCGCGCATCTTGCGATAGAGCGTCGATCGGCCGATGCCGAGCTTGCGGGCCACTTCCGACATCTGGCCGCGATAGCGGTGGAGGGCCAGGCGAATCATGTCGGCCTCGATTTCCTCGAGCTTGCGGATGTGGCCGCCATCGGTGACGGCCGGGATGCCGAGCGCCATGCCGTCGGAGATGACCGTCCCGCTCGAGCGCGCAGCCGCGGTGGCGGCGGGCGTGGCTTGCGCCTGAGGCGGCAAATCCGGGATCTTCACCTCATAGCCTTCGACCAGCGAGGCGATCTGGGGAAAATCCTGAATTTCGAGAATATCGCCTTCGCAAAGCACGATGGCGCGGAATACGGTGTTCTCGAGCTGGCGGACATTGCCCGGCCAGCTATAGGCCTGCAGCATGGTGAGCGCCCTGGGGTCTATGCCATGCACCTTGCGCCCTTCCTCGGCGGCGAAGCGGGTGATGAAATGATTGACCAGAGCCGGGATATCGTCCTTGCGCTCCTTGAGCGGCGGCACCATGACCGGGAAGACATTGAGACGGTAATAGAGGTCCTCGCGGAACTGCCCGGCCTTGACCATCTCGATCATGTTGCGGTTGGTGGCCGAGATCAGCCTGATATTGACCTTCACAGGCTTGCGCGAGCCCACCGGATCGATCTCGCCTTCCTGGATGGCACGCAGCAGCTTGACTTGCATATCCAAAGGCAGCTCAGCCACTTCGTCGAGGAAGAGCGTGCCGCCGTCGGCCTCCTGGAACTTGCCGATATGCTTGGACGTGGCGCCGGTGAAGGATCCCTTCTCATGGCCGAACAGGATGCTTTCCACCAGGTTTTCCGGGATGGCACCGCAATTGACGGCGACGAAGGAGCGGCCGCGCCGCTCGCTCTCGCCATGGATGGCGCGTGCGATGATCTCCTTGCCGACGCCCGACTGGCCCTCGATCAGGATCGGGATGTTGGATTGGGCGCCGCGGCGGCCCAGCCGGATGACGCCCGCCATCGCCGCCGAGGAGGCGATGAGATCCTCGAAGGTGAGGGCGCCGCCGACCTTCTTGTTGAGGCGTTTGACCTCTTCGGTAAGGGCGTTCACCTTCAGGAGATTCTGCACCGAGACGCGCAGGCGCTCGGGCGAGATCGGCTTTACGACGAAGTCGTCGGCGCCGGCACGCATGGCCTTGATGACGGTCTCGATCGATCCTTGCGCGGTCTGCACGATCACCGGGATGTGACCGCGCACGCCCGCCATGCGCTCGAGGAATTCAAGCCCGTCCATGCCCGGCATCATGAGATCGAGGATGACGAGCTCGATCTGGCCGCCGGATGCGCCGGCCAATATGTCGAGGCCTTTGGTTCCGCTGTCGACGCTTGCCGCGTCGAAACCGAACCGCTTCATCATCTCTTCCAGTATGCGCCGCTGGGCTGGGTCGTCTTCAACAATAAGGACGCGCGCTGTCATGCTTGACCGATACCACTCAGCTGTTTGGCCGCTCGGGGTAAAAGCTGCCTCAGGCGCGTCGCCCAGCCGCACCGTGGCCTCTCCCCCTATTCGCGGCCGACTGTGACAAAGAAGGGTAAAGAGGCAATTAAAGACCTGGCGAGAATGGGGACAGTTTCGTCCCCTGTCTAGCGCCTCGTCAATTGGCCTTACGTCACTACGGGGCTTTTTCATCCCTTATTGCCGCCAGAGGGGGCATGGGCCATATGAGCACGAACCTCAGACCGGATGCCTTTCCCATGGACACTGCCGCCGCTTCGAAAAAACTCGGTTCCCTTCCCGAATGGAATCTCGCCGATCTCTATGCTGCGCCCGACGATCCGGCCTTCGCCGCCGACATGAAGCGCGGCGAGGAGGAGGCGAGGCGCTTCGCCGAAAGCTACAAGGGCAAGCTCTCAGGGCTTTCGGGCGAGGATCTGGCGCAAGCCATCAGGGCCTATGAGGCTTTAGGCGATCTTCTCGGCCGCACCGGCTCCTATGCGCAGCTCCATTATGTCGGCAACACGACCGATCCAGCGCGTGCGAAATTCTACGGCGATGTCAGCGCCAAGCTGACCGACATCTCGGCGATCCTGTTGTTCTTCGAGCTCGAGCTCAACAAGATCGCGGATGACGAGCTGGCGCTCAAGCTCAAGGTGCCGGCACTGGCGCATTACAGCCCCTGGATCGAAAATCTGCGCAAGGAAAAGCCCTATCAGCTCGACGACAAGAGCGAGGAGCTGTTCCTGGAGAAATCGCAGACCGGATATTCGGCCTGGAACCGTCTCTTCGACGAGAGCCTGGCCGAAATGCGCTTCACCGTCGATGGCGAGGAACTGTCGCTCGAGCCGACTCTGACGCTGCTGATGGCGCCTGAGGAGGCCAAGCGCAAGGCCGCGGCCGAGGCGTTGGCGCAGAGCTTCAAGAAGAATCTCAGGCTCTTCACCCACATCACCAACACCCTCGCCAAGGACAAGGAGATCTCGGATCGCTGGCGCGGCTTCAAGGACATCGCCGACGCTCGCCATCTCTCCAACCGGGTCGAGCCTGAAGTCGTGGCCGCCCTCGTTGAAGCGGTGCGCCAGGCCTATCCGCGCCTGTCGCATCGCTATTACCAGATGAAGGCGAAATGGCTCGGCAAAGCGAAGCTCGATCACTGGGACCGCAATGCGCCCTTGCCGCAAGAGGACACGCGCGAAGTCAAGTGGGACGACGCCAAGGCGACCGTTCTCGACGCCTATCGGGGCTTTGCGCCGGAGATGGCCGAGATCGCCGGGCGCTTCTTCGACAAGAGATGGATCGACGCGCCGGTCAGGCCCGGCAAGACCTCGGGCGCCTTCGCGCATCCGACCGTTCCTTCGGCGCATCCTTATGTGCTTCTCAACTATATGGGCAAGACGCGCGATGTGATGACGCTCGCCCATGAACTCGGCCACGGCGTGCATCAGGTGCTCGCCGCCGATCAGGGCGCGCTCATGGCGCAGACGCCGCTGACGCTCGCCGAGACGGCGTCGGTCTTCGGCGAGATGCTTACCTTCCAGGCGCTGCTGAAAGAAGCCAAGGATCCCAAGAAGCGCAAGGCCATGCTCGCCCAGAAGGTCGAGGACATGCTCAACACGGTGGTGCGCCAGATCGCTTTCTATACCTTCGAGCGCAAGATCCACACCGCGCGCAAGGAGGGCGAGCTCACCGCCGAGCAGATCAACGCGATATGGCTCGAGGTCCAAAGCGAAAGTCTGGGCCCGGGCATCGCCTTCTCGGAAGGCTACGAGACCTTCTGGGTCTATATCTCGCATTTCATTCACTCGCCGTTCTATGTCTATGCCTATGCCTTCGGCGACTGCCTGGTGAATTCCCTTTACGCGCGCTACCGCGAGAGCGCCGAAGGCTTCCAGGAGAAGTACTTCGCCATGCTGAAAGCCGGCGGCAGCAAGCATCACAAGGAACTGCTGGAACCCTTCGGTCTCGATGCGAGCGATCCAACCTTCTGGCTGAAAGGCCTCAAGGTCATCGAAGGCTTCATCGACGAACTCGAAGCGATGGAAACCGCCCAAGGCTAGGGCTCCCCAGTGAGGATCGCGTGGCCGACGACGAGAACAGCCTGACCGGTCGATTGCTGCGCTATGCCAATGTCGGGACCGGCGTCGGCAGCGCGGTCGCCCGCATTGCCGCCGGACGGATGCTCGGGGCCGAGAAGGGATCGGCGGCGGAAGGCCAGCTCCTCGCCGAGGCGCTGGGAAATCTCAAAGGTCCCTTGATGAAGGTGGCGCAGCTCCTCGCCACCATTCCCGATGCGCTGCCGGCCGGTTATGCGGCGGAGCTGGCGCAGCTGCAGTCGCAGGCGCCGCCGATGGGCTGGGCCTTCGTGAAAAGACGGATGGCGGCCGAGCTCGGGCCGCAGTGGCGCACGCTCTTCGCCGACTTCACGCATGAAGCCGCGCACGCGGCTTCGCTGGGGCAGGTGCACAAAGCGACGTCGCTCGATGGGCGCCAGCTCGCCTGCAAGCTGCAATATCCCGACATGGATTCGGCCGTCGAGGCCGATCTCAGGCAGCTCAATGTCATCTTCGCCTTGCATAAGCGCATGGACCCGGTGATCGACACCAGCGAGATCGCCCAGGAGATCGCGGCACGCTTGCGCGAGGAGCTCGATTATGTCCGCGAGGCGAAGCACATCCGGCTCTATTCGGGAATACTGAAGGATCATGCGGGCATTCATGTGCCGGTGGTCGAGCCCGAACTGTCGACGCGCCGGCTCATCACCATGGGTTGGCTCGAAGGCCGCAAGCTCCTCGAATTCAAGGAGCATGACCTCGACACGCGCAACCTCCTGGCGCGGCATCTGTTCGAGGCCTGGTGGACGCCCTTCTGCGGTCATGGCGTGATCCATGGCGATCCGCATCTCGGCAATTATTCGGCGGCGCTCGATGAGACGGGCCGGCCGCATGGCCTCAATCTTCTCGATTATGGTTGCATCCGCATCTTCCCGCCGCGTTTCGTCGAAGGCGTCGTCGATCTCTATCGCGGCCTCATGGAAAACGACCGGGCGCGCATCGTCCACGCTTACGAGATCTGGGGCTTCGAGGGCCTCAGCAATGAATTGATCGACATTCTCAATATCTGGGCGCGCTTCATCTACGGCCCCTTGATGGAAGACCGGGTGCGCGCCATTGCCGGTGACGTCTCGCCCGCCGAATATGGCCGCAAGCAGGCCTTCACCGTGCACAAGGCGCTGAAAGAGAAGGGGCCGGTCAGGGTGCCGCGCGAATTCGTGTTCATGGACCGCGCCGCGATCGGGCTTGGCGGCGTGTTCATCCATCTGCGGGCCGAGCTCAACTTCTACCGCCTGTTCAACGAGGCGCTGGAAGGTTTTTCGGTCGACGGCGTCGCGGCGCGGCAAGAGGCGGCGCTCGCAACGGCGGGGCTTACATCCAGTTCCCCATCAGGATGAAGGCGGCCCAATAGTAGGGATGCGAAGTCGGCGGCAACTCTGCTGATGCGGGACCGCTCCCGTCCTCGACAACCGACATGGACCGGCTCGATTGGAGAGCGACCGCCTGGGGCGCTCCGCCTCGGATCATGGCAATCTGTGCTTGCCGCAACGCATGTGCCTTATCGAGGCCCTGGTTGACCAGACCATCATAGAAATTCGTCATGAGCTTCGCCGTGGAGCTATCGGCGATCTGCCACAAGGTCGACATCACGGCGGAAGCCCCGTTGACCTGGGCCAGCGCGCCGAAGCTTTCGATCTCCTCGCCCTCGGCACCGCCGCCGCGTGCCGTTTCGCAAGCCGACAGCGTGAGAAGGTCGACGCCACGGAATCGAAACCGCTTCTGGGTGCGCAACTCGTTCAGGGTGAGGCCGTCACCATTACCGAGGAGCAGGTAAGAGTTCGTCTCATTGCCGGGGCGGAAGCGGAAATGGCTGGCGATGTGCAGGATCTGCGGCTTGGCCGTAAGCGCCTTTGCGAAACTGCTCTCATTGAACGCGTCATCGACCCGCGGTGTGCCACCGACAATACGAAAAACTGCGTCCAGTTCCTGGCGGACGCCGGGCAATGCTGAAAAGCCGGAAAGGGCATGTGTGACGCCAAAGCCCGCGCCTTTTATCTTGTTGCGGTTCAGAGCGATGAATCTTGTCGGTATGGCGGGATTGTAAAGTGCCAGGGCAAAGTCTTCGACGAGGTAATGTCGGCCGTCATAGAGCGCCGCATAGGGCACGTAGCGCAGGAAGCCGGAGAGATCGAGCAGCAATACGGGTGCGCTCGCGCCGTTCGCGGCCGTGTCGAGATCGGACCTGACCGGCTTAATCAGCAAATCGTAAAGACCGGCAAGCTTCGCAGACGCCTCGTCCCTACGGTTCTCGACGGCAGAAACGGCCGCGAAAACCTGATCGGCGAGTTCGACACGGCTCACCGGCACCTGGCGATGCTTCGTTTCACGCCCGGCCGCGCTTACAAAGAGATGTAGGCCGTCATCCAGACTCATGGCCTGGAGAAGCACGACCCCCGGCCCCATGGCATTCAATGTTTCCTGGAGTCTCTCCGCGTAACTCGCTCCGGACGCAAGAGCTTCCTTCTGTCTTGCAAGCCGATCCACCTCGCTTCGATCGATGAGGGCGCGAGCGGCCGACACGAAGGCTTGAGCGGTTGCGTCGTACTTGGCATTCAGATCGTCAAGTTGCTCCTGATCAGACGGAGAGAGGAACTCAGCCGCAACCTTGTGATTTGAGGAAGTCAGTTGCTTGAGTTCACTCCAGAATTTTTCCTCGGTCCGGGTGAGGCGAATATTCCCCGGCTCAAAGCCGGTTTTGGCCCTTCCCGTAAACTCGAAGAACTCCTCTTGCTTGAGCAAACCGCCAACGAATTGAGCTTCAGAAAAGAGACCCTCCGCCAGAAGCAGTTGCGACAAGCCACGGTAGTTTCGTTCGAAACTCGTACCTAGGGCCGAGCGCAATTCGCCCGAGAATTCGGCATTCTGGACACGGATCGCTTGATGGGTGTTCACCGCTTGCTTCGCGAAGACGATCGCCGCACTCTTGTTGCCCTTGGCGATGAATATCTGCGAGAGTGTGCGGAACGTGTAGCGCATATTGTCAAGATCGGCATCAGCCGCGCCGGTTTGAATCAGAAGCGCCTGCAATTCGGAATCGAGCGCTTCGTTCAACCGGTTCATTTTGCGGGATGTGTTGCCGATACTGCCCAAGATTGACGCTACCTCGGCATGAACTGGCCCAAGCCTACCGCGCGCGATGACCAAGGCCTTTTGATAGCCTGCCAAAGCGTCATCAAAATTCTTGAGCTCGTCATCGACATTGGCCAAGTGGATCAGTTGGCGCATGACCTCAGCACTGGTCGGCCCGTAGAGCCTCTGATCGAATTCGAGCGCCGCTTGATATTGGGCGCGAGCCTCCTCGTATCGCCCAAGGCCCTGATAGGCCACTCCGAGATTAGCGTGAAGGATAGATATGGTAGCTGTGTCGGAAGATCGTGCCGACTCATAGATCGAAAGCGCCTTCTGTGCGGCATCGTGCGCTTGGTTGAAACGCTTCAGCGCTACATGGACCGCCGTGACATTAGCAAGCACTCGGGCAACACCCGGACTATCGTCACCCTCGATTTTGACCCGCATCGAGCGTGCCGTTTCCAAGGCATCCAACGCTTCGGCATAGCGCGCTAAACTCTGCAGATACGTGCCCTTGTTCATATAAAGGCTGGCCAGTTCTGCACGATGACCATCCCCGCGCATCGTGAAGAGCCGCACAGCAGTTTCGGTCATCGCAAGGGCGTCCGAAAACCTTCCCGCGTCCCCAAGAGACACTGAAAGGTTCATATAGGCTTCGGCGACTTCCAGCCGGTCTCGCCCCAATGCCCGTTCAAGCAATCTGCGCGCCGCTTCGAAGCTTGCAACGGCATCACCGAAACGGTCGAGCTTGCGATAAATGAAGCCAAGGTGAGAATGGATCGCAGCCGCGTCCGTGCTCCCTGATCCTGACCGCCTCTTAACCCATGCGAGCGCCTGCTTCCCGAAGACAAGGGCTTGGTCGAGGTCGCCTGGCCTTGCTCTTTCACCGAGCGCGAAGCTGAGGAAATAGGTGGCTTGCACGTCGCCTTGCTGGGCAGCGATAGCGAACCATCCGATCGCAACATCGAGGTCGCGTGTGACACCATTGCCGTCCAGATAGGCGGCCCCAAGGCTGGTCATGGCACCGATATCGCCGGCCTGGGCCTTGGCGGTGAGGAGGGGAATGTCGGGGGCGGGTTGGCCGGTCTGGGCCAGACACGGACCCGCAAACCCTGTAAGGCACAGGAGCACAGCAAGCCAGAGAACTGCCATTCGCCGTCGCATGGGTTCCAACCGCAGGCTTAGCCGAGGATTATGGCGCAAGCGCGAAGATTTTCCAGCCGGTAAGGCTTGGGCGATCACCGTCTCTCAATTCGCAAACTGCGGTCCTCTTGCAATAGAGTTAATTCATCCCTAGATTGGGGATGAATTGGCCGATGAGTGAGATCATGACGTCCGAACAAACACTGACTCTGAGTGAGGCGGGCTACGTGCTCGGCCGATCGACAACTGGATTGAACAAGGCTGTCGACACGGGTGAAATCCGGGCTCGGCAACGCAAGGTCGGCAGGGTAGTCGAGCGCCTTCTTGGCCCGGCTGAATTACGGTTTCTTAGGCTCGCTGACGAATTGGACAAGGATTTAACACCTGCCGGGCGACGGCGGCTTTACGAAGCGTTGCGCAAGCTGTCTGCCGACAAGCATCGGGTGAGGCTGGGCGAGCTGGAACTCGATCTTGCGCGTATCGACACGGATCTCAAGGTGCGTCTCGACCGTCTCGAGAGCATCCGGCAGAAAGTAGAGGCGCAGCAAGGACGAGCGGATGCCGTCATCCGCGGGACGGACATTCCAGCTCATCTGGTTGCAGCTCTGGCGCGTGAGCAGACCGTTGATGAAATTCTCGCGGACTTTCCTTCCCTCAACCGCACGCAGGTCGAAGCGGCCATCGAATATGCAAAGGCTTATCCAAAGCGTGGCCGGCCTTACGCCGCCCGCAGCTTGAAGCGGACCCTATCCGAACTAGCTGAGCTCGGCGCGTTCAATGAAAGCGAAACAAAGGAAGAAGCGGCACCGCGGAAGATTCCGTGACGCTGTATCTTCTCGACGAAAACGTCCTGCGGGAACTGCACCCGAAGGGCAATGCCAATGTGCATCGCTGGTTGGCGACAATTGACGATACCAATCTTCGCCTCAGCGCCGCTACGCTTTTCGAGAAGCGGCGCGGTGCCGAGGCCTTGCGGCGGCGCGACCCGGCTCGCTCAGCCCGGTTGCTTGCGGCAATCGACGAACTGGAGAAGCTCTTTGCCGACCGGATCATTCCGATCGACGCGCTGGTCGTCGCAGAATGGACCAGGCTTCTGGGGCAGAAGAACAAGGATCGGTGGGACTTGGCATTGGCGGCAACGGCCCGTGTTCACGGATTTGTCCTCGTCACGCGCAATGTGGACGATTTCGCAGATCGCCAGGTGCGATTGCTCAATCCCTTCACGGACCCGCCGGTAGAGATCAGCATCTGACCTACTGGCTGCTGCCCCAGGACGGACCATGGGACTCATCGCCGCGCCGGCCCTCAGTCCTTGCGGTAGGTGGGGCTCTGGGCTAGTTAGGCTCCTTGGATTCTAAGGCTTTCGAGGGGATTTCCGACATGGCGGAGCATACGGTCGACCATCACCTGGACATCGCGGCGCATCGCAGCACCTACGCCAATTTCGTGCGCGGCTCGGTGGCGCTGGGCCTCATCTGCGCCTTCATTCTCGTCTCTTTGTGCTCCTTCGCCTTCGGCCATACGCTCCACGTGTTCATGGGTTTCGCCGGGCTCATCATCGGCATCATTGCCGTCCTGATCGATGCCCGGTCGGGATCGCAGCGCTGGCTCCTGTCGGTGGGCGTCCTCGTGCTGTTCGGACTGATCACCGCCATCAGCGTCGGCTAGGGCCTTCGACATATGAAGATCGCGGTCTCAGCCGAAACTCATCCGGGCGAGAGCCGCGTTGCGGTGACCCCGGACACGATCAAGGCTTTCGTCAAGAAGGGCCTGGAGGTCGCGGTCGAGGCGGGCGCCGGGGCAGGGGCCTTCATTTCTGATGACGCCTTCGCCGGGGCCGGCGCCAAGATCGCCAAGGGCGATGCGGCGCTGCAAGACGCCGATATCCTCCTCAGTGTCCGAAGGCCCGAGGCCAAGGCCACCCAGACCCTCAAGAAAGGCGCCGTCGTCGCCGCCATCCTCGACCCTTATGGCGACCGGCCAGGGCTCGAGACGCTGGCCAAGCAAGGGCTCACCCTCTTCGCCATGGAGCTCATGCCGCGCATCACCCGCGCGCAGTCGATGGACGTGCTCTCCTCGCAGGCCAATCTCGCCGGCTACAAGGCGGTGATCGATGCCGCAGGCCAGTTCGGCCGCGCCTTCCCGATGATGATGACGGCGGCGGGCACGGTGCCGCCGGCCAAGGTCTTCATCATGGGCGTCGGCGTCGCCGGCCTCCAGGCCATCGCCACGGCGCGCCGGCTCGGCGCCATCGTGTCGGCGACCGACGTGCGCAAGGCGACGGAAGAGCAGGTCAAGAGCCTCGGCGCCAAATTCGTCTTCGCCGACGTGGCGGATGCGGCGACCGCGGCTGGCTATGCGCGCGAGCTCTCGGCCGAGGACAAGGCCAAGCAGGCGGCGCTGATCGCCGAGCACATCAAGACCCAGGACATCGTCATCACCACCGCCCTCATTCCGGGCCGGCCGGCGCCGGTGCTGGTCACGAAAGAAATGGTCGAAACCATGAAGCCGGGCTCGGTGATCGTCGATCTCGCGGTCGAGCGCGGCGGCAATTGCCCGCTGTCGAAGCCGGGCGAGGTCGTGACCCATAACGGCGTCACCATCATGGGCAATCTCAATCTCGCCGGCCGGCTCGCCGGCAATGCCTCGCCGCTCTATGCCAGGAATCTGCAGAACTTCCTCGATCCCCTGATCAAGGACGGGGCGCTCACGATCGACTGGGCGGATGAGATCATCACCGGCACGCTCCTCGCCAAGGACGGCGAGCTGGTGCACAAGATGTTCAAGGCTTAAGGACCTCCCCATGGAACATGTGATCGATCCTTTCGTCTCGCTCTTCGCGATCTTCGTGCTAGCGGTTTTCGTCGGCTATTACGTCGTGTGGAACGTGACGCCGGCGCTGCACACGCCTCTGATGTCGGTCACCAATGCGATCTCCTCGGTGATCGTGGTGGGCGCCCTCCTTGCCGTGGGCGCCGGGGCCATCGCGTCGGGTTCGACGTTCGCCATGATCTTCGGTTTCCTGGCACTCATCCTCGCCTCGGTCAATATTTTCGGCGGCTTCCTCGTCACCCAGCGCATGCTGGCGATGTACAAGAAGAAGGGGAAGTAGATGACCAATATCGACCCTCACTATGCCGGCCTCGGCCTTTTTGTCGCGGCATCATTTATTCTTGTTTTCCATATCCTTGTATTCAAACCGACCAAACCCACAAGAGCGAAGATCGTGACGGGAGCTGCGGCGGTTTGGCTCGTTGCAAGCATCATCGCTTGGCCGGTGGCGAGTGGCTCTACCGTGATTCACGTCATGTTTGCGGGGCTCTTAGGGTTCTCGATCGCTCGCCAATCTTTTGATCCCTCTTGCCGAGAATCTCAATGAGCGCTTCACTCGCTGCCTTTCTCTATCTGATCGCCGGGGCCCTGTTCATCATGGCCTTGCGCGGCCTGTCGAGCCCCGAATCCTCGCGCCAAGGCAATCTCTTCGGCATGATCGGCATGGGGCTCGCGATCGTGACGACGCTGCTCCTCTCCGCACCTTCGAGCGGGCTCGCCTGGCTCCTCATCATCGGCGGCATCGCCATCGGCGGCGCCATCGGCGCCGTCACCGCCAAGCGCATCGCCATGACGGCCATGCCGCAGCTCGTCGCCGCCTTCCACTCGCTGGTCGGCCTCGCTGCGGTCTTCGTCGCGGCTGCCGCCTATTATTCGCCGGAAGCCTTCGGCATCGCCACCAACGGCGAGATCCATTCCCAGAGCCGTATCGAGATGGCGCTGGGTGCGGCCATCGGTGCCCTCACCTTCACCGGCTCGATCATCGCCTTCCTCAAGCTCGACGGGCGGATGAGCGGCAAGCCGATCATCCTCCCCGGCCGGCATTACATCAATATCGCCCTCGCCCTGGCGCTCCTGTTCTTCATCTACGGCTTCTTCGCCAGCCAGAGCGCCTTCGATTTCTGGATGATCGTGGTCATCAGCTTCGTGCTGGGCTTCCTGCTCATCGTGCCGATCGGCGGCGCCGACATGCCGGTCGTCATCTCGATGCTCAATTCCTATTCGGGCTGGGCGGCGGCGGGCATCGGCTTCACCCTTGCCAATACCGCGCTCATCATCACCGGCGCCCTCGTCGGCTCATCGGGTGCCATCCTCTCCTACATCATGTGCAAGGGCATGAACCGCTCCTTCATCAGCGTCATCCTCGGCGGCTTCGGCGGCGAGACGGCAGCTGCGGCGGGCGGTGCCGAGGCGAGGCCAGTGAAGCAGGGTTCGGCGGACGATGCCGCCTTCGTCATGAAGAATGCGGGTTCGGTCATCATCGTGCCGGGCTACGGCATGGCGGTGGCGCAGGCCCAGCATGCGCTGCGCGAGATGGCGGACCATCTCAAGAAGGCGGGCGTCACGGTCAAATACGCGATCCATCCGGTGGCGGGCCGGATGCCCGGCCACATGAACGTGCTCCTCGCCGAGGCCAACGTGCCCTATGATGAGGTGTTCGAGCTCGAGGACATCAATTCCGAATTCGCGCAGTCCGACGTCGCCTTCGTCATCGGCGCCAATGACGTGACCAACCCCGCGGCGAAGGACGATCCGGCCTCGCCGATCTTCGGCATGCCGGTGCTCGAAGTGTGGAAGGCGAATACGGTCATGTTCATCAAGCGCGGCATGTCGTCGGGCTATGCCGGCATCGACAACGGCCTGTTCTACCGCGACAATACGATGATGCTGTTCGGCGACGCCAAGAAGATGACGGAAGAGATCGTCAAGGCGATGTGAGACGATGCTCGATTACGAGCGTGATGGCGTAGCGGTCGGGGGCGGAGTCGTCGGTGCCGACGTCCTGGAGAAGCTTGCGGAAGAGTTCGATGAAGCGGGCGTGCGCGTTGGGGCGCGGCCGTTTGCCTTGTCTGCGACGATCAAGCAACTCGTCATGCCGGACGGCATCCTTACCCGAATGGCGATAGAATGGGCGGGCACCGATGCGCGCCCGGTGCGCGTGCTGGCCTTCGACAAGCGGCCTGAGGCCAATTGGCATCTGCCCTGGCATCAGGATCGGGTGATCGCGGTCAAGCGCCGCATCGATCTGCCGGACTACGGAAATTGGACGGTCAAGAACGGCCAGCCGCATGTCGAGGCGCCCACGCGCCTGCTCGAGACGATGTTCAACCTGCGCCTCCATATCGACGACTGCGATGCGGAGAATGGCGCGTTAAAAGTGATCCGCGGCAGTCATCGCCTTGGAAGGCTGAGCGATGCGCAAGTGCGCGAGGCTGCGGCGCATGGTCCGGCCATGATCTGCGCCATGCCGGCGGGCGGCATTCTCGCGATGAAGGCGCTGACGCTCCATGCCAGTGACGCCTCGAAATCACCGCGCCGAAGACGGGTGCTGCATGTCGATTATTGCTTCGGTGAGTTGCCGAAGGGGCTCGACTGGGCGCTCGATTTATAGCCCCGCGACACCCGCGAGAATAAGCCAATCGGCAATCGTCGCCATTTTCCGCCCCCGGGCCAATCAGGCCCGGCGGTAAATATGGGAGCAGGGGACATCGTCTTCCAGTTCCGACCCGTGGCAGGGGCGCCCCGATTCGAAAGAGGCAGTTGAGTCATAGGCATCGCCGCCTGTATCATGGGTAAAAATATGCCATTTTGGCAGGGCGGTGATCAGGTTATCGGCAGGCTTCACGGTCTCGCTGTTAACCCGCCACGCAATCGTCTAGATTTGACGCCATTTACCGCCGCTTGAGGGTTCTGAAGGCGACCATGGCCGACGCAAAAGAGCATACTGTCCTCGAACTGCCCAAAGTCTATCTCGTCCGCATGCTCGTGTTCATGCTGGTCGTGAGCATCCTTGCGGTTGTCCTGTTTCCCCATATGCAACGGGCGTTTATGGCCAATCCGGGCCTCAACGGGGTGATCATCGGGGCGCTGCTCCTGGGGGTGATCTACTCCTTCCGCATGGTCTGGCGGCTGTGGCCCGAGATCAACTGGGTCAATGGCTTCCGAATCGTCAATCCGGGCCTCGAGCTCACCCATACGCCCAAGCTGCTGGGGCCGATGGCGACCCTGTTCCGCGACCGGCCCCATCGGACCGTCCTGTCGCCGATCTCGATGCGCTCGCTGCTCGATTCGATCGCCTCCCGCCTCGATGAGGCCCGCGACATCTCGCGCTATCTGGTCGGGCTCCTGATCTTCCTCGGACTGCTCGGCACCTTCTGGGGCCTGCTCGAGACCGTGACCTCGGTCGGCGATGCCATCCGCTCGCTCGATGTCTCCTCGGCCCAGTCGGCGACCGTCTTCGACCAGCTCAAGACCGGTCTCGAAGCCCCGCTCTCCGGCATGGGCCTCGCTTTCTCGTCCTCGCTCTTCGGCCTTGCCGGCTCCCTCATCCTGGGCTTCCTCGAACTGCAGGCGAGCCAGGCGCAGAACCGCTTCTACAACGATCTCGAAGACTGGCTGTCGACGATCACCGATCTCCAGGCGGGCGAGAGCGGCTCGTTCGCCGTGCCCGGCCATCTCCGGGTCGATATCGCCGGCCTGCAGAAGGGCATCGAGCGCATCAACCAGACGCTCGATGACGCGCTGACGGCCGATGTGCCGGGGGCCGCACCGGCACCCGCGACCGGCGTGCCCAATATCTCGGCTCAGGACAGTGAATCGATGGAGAAGCTCGCCGATGCGGTGGCAAGCCTCGTCCAGCAGATGCGCGAGGAGCAGAAGATCGTCCGGCAATGGGCGCAAGCCCAGCAGGTGCAGCAGAACGAGATGCAGAAGCTCATCCTGCGTACCACCAAGCAAGTGCCGGGCTCGACCAGCCGGTTCAGCCAGGCCGCCGCCGTCGAAGACGAGGAATAAATCATGGCGCAAGCCCTTGCCCGCCGCCGGCGGCATTATGAGGCGCCCTACTGGCCGGGCTTCGTCGATGCGATGGCGCAGCTTCTGCTCGTCATCACCTTCCTGCTCTCGGTCTTCATCGTGGCGCAATTCCTGCTGGCGCGCGAGATCTCAGGGCAAGACAGCGCGCTCGGCCAATTGCGCTCGCAGATCGCCGAGCTCACCCAGTTGCTGGCGCTCGAGAAGTCGGCCAAGTCCGAGCTCGAGCTCAATCTCTCGACATTGGGCGATGATCTCAATGAAGAGAAGGCGAAGTCGGCCAATCTGGCGCTCCAGCTCGAAGGCGAAAACGCCAAGGGCGAAAGCGCCGGCACGACGATCACGGGCCTGCGCACCCAGCTCGATGAGGAAAAGCAGATTTCCTCCGAAGCACTGGCCAAGGTCGAGCTTCTCAACCAGCAGCTCGCCGCCTTGCGCCGGCAGATCGCCACTCTCAACGGTCTCCTGGCCGATGCGGAGTCGCGCTCCAAGACCGATCAGGCCCAGATCATCGATCTCGGCAAGCGGCTCAATTCGGCGCTGGCGCAACGGGTGCAGGAGCTGACCCGCTATCGCTCGGAATTCTTCGGCCGCTTGCGCAAGATCCTGAGCCAGCGCTCCGACATATTGGTTGTCGGCGACCGCTTCGTCTTCCAGTCGGAAGTGCTGTTCCCGACAGGTTCGGCCGATATCCAGCCGGCCGGTCTATTGGAAATGGACAAGCTCGCTTCCGCGGTCAAGGAACTCGAAGCGGAAATTCCTCCCGATATCGCCTGGGTGCTCCGTGTCGATGGCCATACCGATAACGTGCCGATCCGGGCCGCCTTCAAGTCGAACTGGGAATTGTCGTCGGCGCGCGCGATCGCCGTCGTGAACTATCTGATCAGCCAGGGCGTCAACCCTAAGCATCTGGTGGCGGCGGGCTTCGGCGAATTCCAGCCGCTCGATCCCGGCGACAGCGAAGATGCCAAGACGCGCAACCGCCGCATCGAGCTCAAGCTGACCGAGCGCTAGGCCTTCGTCGTATCGACGGCAATTTCGTAGTGGCGCGCGAACTCATCGAAATCCGAGAGCGCCGCGCGCCCTTGGGGCTCTATATGAGCGGCTTGCGGATCGGCGCCTGAGAAGGCCTTGATGGTTTCAAGCGAATCCCACAGCGTGACCGCCAGGAACTCAACCTCGCCTCCGACATCCCGGCGCAGCAGATAGGCGCCTTTGTGCCCGGCGATGCTTTTGAGATTGGGCACCACCTCGGTGGTGAAATGGCGATGATAGTCGTGGGCCTTGGCGGTTGTGGCGCGGCCGCGCCATGTACGTGCGATCATGCTTGCCTCCCTCATCCGGTTCGACTTGGCGGCCACCCCATGCCAACATATCGGGATGGGGAACGGATTCTGCCATGATGAGGATTGTGGTCATTGGCAATAGCGGCGGCGGCAAGTCGACGCTCGCGCGAGGTCTCGCGCGGGAGCTTGGGCTGCCCTATCGCGAGGTCGATGCTTTGCTCTGGGAGCCGGGCTGGATCCTCACGCCTGCGGACATCTATGCGGCCGAGCATGACCGGCTTCTCGCCGAGGAGAACTGGGTCATCGACGGGCTGGGACGCCTCGACTCTGTGCCGGCGCGTCTCGCCAGGGCCACCCGCATTATCCTCATCGACATGCCCCTATGGCGGCATTTCTCGCTCGCCGCGCGGCGGCAGGTCGAATGGGCCTCGGGCCAGCTCGCTTATCCGCCGGCGGGTATCGCCCAAATGCCCGACATGGACGCCTTGTTCGAGACGATCTGGACCGTCGATCAGGAGTGGATGCCCAAGATCCGCACCATGGTCGCAGCAGAAGAAGCGCAAGGGAAGGCCGTGACGCGGCTCGTCTCACCCCAAGAGCTTGACCGGTTTCAGGCGGACTGCGCGTTGAACTGGAGCTCGGCCAGGCGCGAATAGAGCGGGTTGGACTTGGTGAGCTCGCCATGCTGGCCTTGCGCCACCAGCTTTCCCTCATCGAGCACAAGGATGCGCCCGGCGCTGCGCACCGTTGCCAGGCGATGCGCGATGACGAGCGTGGTGCGGTTCTGGGTCAGCTCCTTGAGCGCCTCCTGGATCAAAGCCTCGCTTTCGGCATCGAGCGCGCTGGTCGCTTCATCGAGCAGCAGGATGGGCGCGTTGCGCAGGATGGCGCGGGCAATGGCGATGCGCTGGCGCTGGCCGCCCGAAAGCGTGATGCCGCGCTCGCCGACCTCGGTGTCATAGCCCTTGGGCAGGCCTTGCGCGAATTCCTCGACATGGGCGGCGCGTGCGGCCTTGCGGATCTCGTCGAGCGACGCATCGGGCCTGCCGAAACGGATATTGTCGAGGACGGAGCCTGAGAAGATCACCGTCTCCTGCGGCACGACGGCGATGCGCGCGCGCACGTCCTTGGGATCGGCCGTTTTCACGTCGATGCCATCGATCAGGATCCGGCCCGCTTGCGGATCGTAGAAGCGCTGCAGCAGCGCGAAGATGGTGGATTTGCCGGCACCAGAGGGACCGACGAGCGCCACCGTCTCGCCCTGCGCCACGGTGAAGCTGACATCCTCGAGAGCCGGGCCGTCGGGCCGGGTGGGATAATGGAAGCTGACGCGATCGAAAGCGATCTCGCCTCTGGGCGGTGAGGGCAAGGGGACAGGCGAAGGCGGTGCTGCAATGGCCGGCTTCTCATCGAGCAGCTCGGCGATGCGTTCGGCCGCACCCGCGGCGAGCTGGATCTCGCCCCAGACCTGCGACAGCTCGCCGAGCGCGCTCGCGGCAAGGACGGCATAGAGCACGAACTGGCTGAGCGATCCCGCCGTCATGGCGCCCGAGATCACCTCGCGCGCGCCATACCACAGCACCATGGTCACCGAGCCCAAGGAAAGAAAGATGATGGCGCCGGTGAGGAAGGCGCGCGCACCCGTCCGCTTCGCCGCGGCGGCGAAGGCGGTCGAGGTCGCGTCGCGGAACGCCTTGATCGCGGTCGCCTCCTGGAGGAAGGACTGGACCGCCGTCACGGCGATCAGGCGTTCCTGGGCATAGGCGGCCGAATGGGCGAGCGTGTCCTGCGCGCTGCGCGACAGCGAGCGCACCCGGCGCCCGAAGAAGATGAGCGGCAGCACGATCAGCGGTATGGCGAGAAGCACGAGGCAGGAGAGCTTGACACTCGTCACCACCATCATGATGGCAGCCCCCACCAGCATCACGAGGTTGCGCAACGCGATCGAGGCGGAGGTCGAGAAGGCGGACTTGATCTGGGTCGTGTCGGCGGTGAGCCTGGAGACGATCTCGCCCGAGCGGTTCGCCTCGAAGAAGGCCGGGCTCAGCGCCAGGAGGTGGGTGAACAGGAGGTCGCGCGTGTCGGCGACGATGCGCTCGCCGAGCCAGGTCACGAGATAGAAACGGGCGGCGGAGGCGAGCGCCAGCACGGCGACGACCAGCAGCATGACCGCGAAATACTGGTTGATGAGGGTGCTGCCATCGGCGGAAAAGCCGTGGTCGATGACGCGGCGGACCGCCAGTGGGACGATGAGGGTGGCCACGGCCGCGACGACGAGCGCCAGGAAGGCCAGAGCGACAGGCAGGCGGTAGCGTCCGAGGAGCGGCAGGAAGCGCTTGAGCGGCTTGAGGCTCTTGCCGGCCGGCCGGGGCGGGGCGGTATCTTCGGATGAACGGGCCATCGTGCTCCAGTTAGACCAGGCTCCGGGGCCTATGAAGGGGCCAAGCCGCCGCACTTGCAAGCCGGGGCCCCCTCCTGTATAGACGCCGCCCGAAACCCTTAAAATTGCAGTTTTCCGGCGCCGGGACGCGCGCCTCAAGAGAGTTTACGCCATGAAAAAGGATATTCATCCCAAATACCACACGATCAATGTGGTCATGACCGACGGCACCAAATTCCAGACCCGCTCGACCTGGGGCAAGGAAGGCGACACGCTCAATCTCGACATCGATCCCAAGTCGCACCCGGCCTGGACCGGCGGCCAGCAGACGCTTGTCGACCGCGGCGGCCGGGTCAGCAAGTTCAAGCAGAAATTCGGCTTCCTCAACAAGTAAGCCCGAAGCCCGAACGAGCATCGAAACCCGGCCATCGCGCCGGGTTTTTTGTCGGTGGAGACACGATCATGCCGAAGGACAGGGAACCCCGCATCGCCATCACCTATTGCACCCAGTGCCAGTGGCTGCTCCGCGCCGCCTGGATGGCGCAGGAGCTGCTCTCGACCTTCACCACCGACCTCGCTGAAGTCGCCCTCATACCGGGCACCGGCGGCGTATTCCAGATCACCTGCGACGATGCGCTGATCTGGGAGCGGAAGCGCGACGGCGGCTTTCCCGATGTCAAGACGCTGAAGCAGCTGGTGCGCGACAAGGTCGCTCCTGAGCGCGACCTCGGCCACACGGATCGCTAGCCCGAATCGCCCCGCCCCGGTCTTTGTGCTAGTGTGCTGGATGCGAAGCTCGGCACACTAGATCATCAATTCGCTAGGGGTGCGGTGAAATGGCTCATCGATGGCTGTTCAAGAGCGAGACCTACGATAACTGCAGTTGCGCCATGAATTGCGGTTGCCAGTTCAACCTGCCGAGTACCCACGGCTATTGCCAGTCGGCCTTCGTCGGCAAACTCGTTGAGGGGCACTTCAACGATACGCCGCTCGCGGGCCTGAACTGGGCGGCGCTGTACAAGTGGCCCGGTGAAATCAAGGACGGAAACGGCCGGCGCCAGATCGTCATCGACAAGCGTGCGGATGAAGCGCAACGGATGGCGCTCGAAACGATCGTCTCGGGCGAGGCATGCGAGCCACTGAGCAATCTTTTCGCTGTTTTCGCATCCACATGCTCGGAATTCTGCGAGACGTTGTTCCTGCCGATCGATCTCGAAGCGGACCTGGAACGCAGAACCGCGAGAGTGGAGATACCCGGCGTCATGCGGAGCAGCGGCAGACCGAAGATCAACGAGTTTACCGGTCAGCCATTCCACATTGCGCTGGCGCGGCCGAGTGGCAGTTTCGAGTTCACCTACGCAGAAATCGGGCTCGGCACCACATCGGTCACGGGTGACATGGAAATGGCGTTCCAGGATTCATGGGCGCATTTTTGTGTTCACCATTTCAATCAGGATGGCTTGGTCAGGGAAAGATCAAGGCTCACGGCGTGGCTTGAGCACATGCGCTAAAGCGCGATGGCTTTATATCGAGTCGCCATCGCGCTTTATCTTTTTTGTTTGCGCATGATCTTTTCGGAAAACCGGTATCCACTTTTCCGGATCATGCGTTAGCGGACCAGATCAGCATCCGGCTGGTTGACATAGATCAGCACGCCCAGGATCGCGACATAGAATTTGAAGGCGGCATCCTGGCCGTTCCAGGTCGAAGACTGCCACATCGCGAACCATTCGCCGCCGACCACCATGAAGCCGAAGAACCAGACGAGGAAGCCCATGGTGGCGCCGATGATGGCGAAGCGCTTGGCCTGATTGAAGGCTGCGCCCGTCGCCTGGCGCGCCTGCCACAGATGAACGGCGCCGATGAGGAACAGCACGCAGGTCAGCCCCTCGCCCAGAATGATGAACCAATAGGCGGCGTTCCACATCGTCTCGTTGGTGATGGCGCGATACATCAGCTGGTTGCCGGGAAAGGTCGTGTCCATGCTCAGCACGTGCTGGACAAAGGCGAAGTTCGAGCCGTAATCGGTGATGTTGCCGAAAGTCACCAGAAAGGCGAAAGCCGCCAGGCACAGGCACATGAGGATCTTGGAAAGACGGACGGTCATGGCAGAAACTCCCCCAGACGATTCGCCCGATGATCATAATGCCCGAGGAGAGACGGGACTAATGCGCAAATGCACGATCCGCCTCACCGACAGTGCTGAGCGTTATGCGGCGCGGCATCACCTGGAAGAAGAACTCACGAAGATCGAGCTCGGCCAAGAGAGCCTGGTAGGCGATCTCGTCTCGCTCGAGACCAGGGACCGGCCGCATGATTTCATCATCATCAGCCGGCGCTGGGTGATCTCGAACGAAAGCAGACGTCTCGAATTGACGCTCGATCATCCGCCGAGGCGCGGCCCGCCTTAGCGGCGTGCCATTTTGAATACCTGGGCCAGCCGGTCGATCTGGTGGCTGACGGGGCTTGGCGGAGGGCTCACGAACTTGGCCTTGGCGGAGAGCATCTCGTCGAGCTTCTGGATGCGCTCGTGGAGCCGCAAGGAGCGGTCGACGAGGTCCCTGAGGGCAGGCGGGAGCTGCTCGTAACCGGTCAAAGTGTGGCCGGCGCCGATCTCGGTCAGGTTGATGCGGTGCTTCTCCTTGGAGGCGTCGGCGAGCGAGATTTCGCCCGCACTCACCGCGCGCTGCAGCAAGAGCCAGGAGGCGAGCTGCATGAGCCTGGTCGTGAGCCGCATGCTCTCGGTCGCATAGGCGATAGCGCCGGTGCGGTCGAGGAGCCTCGCGTCCTGGCGGCCGGGGCCATCCAGATAATTCGCCGTTTCCTCGACTAAGCCCATGCCCTCCTTGAATATTCCGGCAAATTGATCGGATGCGGTGAAGCGTGCGAGGAAATCGACCAGACTCTCGTTGCGGTCATTTCCGGACTTGTCCCCTGTAGCCTTCATGAGAATCGATTCTTTCGTTCTTTTCTCCATCGCACCCTCAGCGAAGCGGGATTAACGGATCATTAATCTTGGTTCATTTTCGGCCACTATCCACAGAAAATGGCAGCGACAGGCATCGACGAGCAAGTGCCGGGCCAAAAAAAAGCCGCGCTGAAAGCGCGGCTAAAGGTTCTAACAGGGAGGCGTCAAACAGAGTGGACAGGAGCCACTCGGAGAATCCAGATGACTGGATTACATTGATGAAAATACAACCGAATCCCTTACTGATTGGTTAACGATACGGTTGCTTAACGCAAAAAGAGTCTGAACGGCCGGTCAGCTCCGGAAAAAGGCGTCGGCAGCGGCTTTGCTCGACTGCTTGCCGGCAATCGCCTCGCGGATGCGGGCGATCTCGGATTCCAAAAGATGAACGCGGTGTTCGAGTTCGGCCACCGACAGCAAGGCGAGATCCTCGCCGATGACGATTTCGGCCTTCTTGATCGGACGGATGTCGTCGAGGTCCATGGGCCTGCTCCCTTGACGATGTGAAAACCGAAGGCAGTTTGGCTCCGGCATGCCGCGCTGGCAAGCCTAGAGCGCCGGACGTTCTGTTGGATCGTCACGGCGCTCTATCTTTTTGTTTGCGCATCGGATTAACCGAAAACCGGGATGACCGGGTTTAACCCGGCCACGAGCTTTTCAGTCCGATGCTCAGCGGATGACGCCGGTGCCTTGCTGACGCAGCGCCAATATTTCCTCCTCGCTCAGCAGGGAGACGAGATTGTGCAGGACGAGCGCCACCGCCTCGTCGCGGCCGATCTCGTGGCCGACCGCCTTGCGCAGCCACAGCCCGTCGATCACCGCGGCAAGCGAGAGAGAGGCTTGCCTCAGGCGTCCCTTGTCCAAAAGGCCGCCGAAAGCAGAGGCGAGGTTGGAGACCAGGCGGCTGTAGAACAGGCGCTGCAGGCGCTCGTAATTCTGATTGACGTTGGTCGCAGCACAGACGGAGAGCCAGGCAATGGCGACATTGCGGGTGAAGGCGTGGTCGGGGAAATTGCCTTCCACGATCGCCTCCAGGCGCTCCCAGGCGGTCGTGGCCCGGCGCATGCGGGCGATCACGTCCTCCATCAGGAGGCGATTGTTGAAGCGCACCATGGCATAGAGGACCTCCTCCTTGCCCTTGAAATAATAGGCCAGGATGCCGGGCGACATGCCGGCCTCCTGGCAGATGCGCGCGGTGGTGAGGCCCTGAAGCCCTTCCCGCAGGAATACGCGATGCGCGGCCTCGATGAGCTCGGCGCGGCGGATTTCGTCGATTCGCTTGCGCATGGTCGGTCTATTTTATTATAAGGCAGGAATTTGTACGATCATATAATTTTCTATATTGACATAAAGCAGGAGCCGGATAGGCTCTGGGAAAACAACCAGAACCAGGAGAGGAAATCCGATGCGTAAGCTTCTTGCCCTCGCTCTCTTTGCCGCGGCCGGCGCCGCGACGGCGGCCCATGGCGCCGATGCGCCGCAATGCCAGAAAGTGCGCATCTCGGATCTGGGCTGGACCGATATCATGCTCACCAACAGCACCGCGGAAGTGCTGCTCGACGCGCTCGGCTACGATGCGACGCAGACGCTCCTCGGCCTCGACGTCACCTATGTCAGCCTCAAGAACAACGAAATGGATGTGTTCCAGGGCAATTGGCGCCCGGTGCAGGACGAGCAGTACAAATCCTATTTCGAAGAGGGGGCGGTCGAAGTCCTCGGCACCAATCTCGAGGGCGCCAAGTTCACCCTCGCCGTGCCGAAATATGTTTCCGATGCAGGCGTGAAGAGCTTCGCCGACCTCGCCCAACATGGCGACCAGTTCGGCAAGAAGATCTATGCCATCGAGCCCGGCTCGAACCAGCCGCTGCTGGACATGGTGGCCGCCAACCGCCATGGCCTCGGCGGCTGGGAGATCGTCGAGTCGAGCGAGGCCGGCATGCTGACCCAGGTCAAGAAAGCGGTGCCCGGGAAGCAGTGGATCGTCTTCCTTGGCTGGGAGCCGCATCCGATGAATCTCGATTACGAACTCACCTATCTCGCGGGTGGCGATGTCGAATATGGGCCGAATTTCGGCGGCGCCACGGTGCGCACCATCGCGCGCAAGAACTATTCGGCCGAGTGTCCCAATGCGGCGAAGCTCTTCGCCAATCTCGTCTACGATCTCGATTACGAAAATCACGGCATGCAGATGGTGATCGGCGAGAGCAAGAGCCCCGAGGATGCGGCGCGCGAGATGATGAAGCGCAACCCAGAGAAGCTCGCCAAGTGGCTCGACGGCGTTTCGACCTTCGACGGCAAGGAGGCGCTGCCGGTCGTCAAATCGACACTCGGATTGTAAACTCGACAAGCCGGCATAAAAGATTCACTCTCCTCGGATCCCAACCCTGAGGAGTCCTGAATGACCGCGCTCTCCCGTGAGATGACCGCCATCGCCATCACGAAACCCGGCGGGCCGGACGTCCTCAAGCCGCAGCGGATCGCCGTGCCGGTACCCAAGGACCATGAGATCCTGATCAAGGTCGAGGCGGCGGGCGTCAACCGGCCAGACGTGCTGCAGCGGCAAGGCGGCTATCCGCCGCCGCCCGGTGCGCCTTCGACGCCCGGCCTCGAAGTGGCGGGCAAGGTCGTCGCCAGAGGCGCTTCCGCCAGGCGCTACAAGGAAGGCGATGCGGTCCTGGCCCTCGTGCCGGGCGGCGGCTATGCCGAATATTGCGCCGCGGCCGAGGACAATGCCCTGCCGATCCCCGAGGGCGTCTCGATGATCGAGGCGGGCGGCATTCCCGAGACCTTCTTCACCGTATGGACCAACGTCTTCGAGCGCGCCGGGCTCAAGCCCAAAGAGACGCTCCTCGTCCACGGCGGATCGAGCGGCATCGGCACCAGCGCCATCATGATGGCGCATCACCTGGGCGCCCGCGTCTTCGCCACCGCGGGCTCGCCCGAGAAATGCCGGGCCTGCGAGAAGCTCGGCGCCGAACGCTGCATCGACTATCGCAGCGAGGATTTCGTCCAGATCGTCAAGGATGCAACCCAGGGCAAGGGCGTCGATGTCATCCTCGACATGGTGGGGGGCGACTATGTCGGGCGCAATCTCGCCGCGGCGGCGATGCATGGCCGCATCGTCAACATTGCCTTCCTGAAGGGCTCCAAGGTCGAGGTCGATCTTTTGCCGATCATGCTGAAGCGCCTCACCCTCACCGGATCGACGCTCAGGCCCCGCAGCGTGGCCGAGAAAGCCGAAATCGCAAGGGCGCTCGAGGCCAAGGTCTGGCCGCTGTTGGCTGAGGGCAAGGTCAGGCCGCAGATCTACAAAACCTTCCCGCTCACCGAGGCGGCCGAGGCGCATCGGCTCATGGAATCGAGCGCTCACATAGGCAAGATCATTTTGCAAACATGAGGTTGTCTGGGCGACGGCGAAGCTCGCTCATTCCACGAGCTTGGTCGAGCCGTCAGGCTGAAGCATCTGCGATGTGAAGTCCGTTTCCAGCACCCGCAATTCGGTCCCGCACCGGCCGGCGCGATCCCGTTCAGCGCCAGGACGAGCCCGGAAAGAGGCCCAAATAGGCCGTCTGGCCACCAAATTATGCTTGTGCCCCGAGGGGCGGCGCGCCTATATAACCGTCATTCCATCGATTTTTGATCTCGCGATCACAGAGCCCATCGGTTCTGAAGGAGTTTTAACCTATGTCACGCGCACCCCTGATGCCCAAGGCCACCGCCGTCTGGCTGGTCGAGAACACCGCGCTCACCTTCCGTCAGATCGCCGATTTTGCCGGCCTGCACGAGCTCGAAGTGAAAGGCATCGCCGATGGCGACGTTGCGCAAGGCATCAAGGGCCTCGATCCGGTGACCGGCGGCCAGCTCACCCGCGAGGAGATCGAGAAGGGCGAGAAGAACCCGGACTACCGGCTCAAGCTGCTCGAGCCCAAGGTCAACATCCCAGTGCAGAAGGCCACCAAGGGGCCGCGCTATACGCCGGTCTCGAAGCGCGGCGACCGTCCCGACGCCATCGCCTGGCTCTTGCGCTATCACCCGGAACTCTCCGACAGTCAGATCATGAAGCTCGTCGGCACGACCAAGACGACCATCGCCGCCATTCGCGACCGCACCCACTGGAACACGCCGAACATCAAGCCGGTGGATCCGGTGTCGCTGGGCCTGTGCTCGCAGATCGACCTCGATTTCGCCGTGCAGAAGGCGGCGCGCAAGTTGGGCCGCGGCATCGCCCCCGATGCCGAACCGGTGCGCACCTTGATCCCGGCCGCCGCCAGCGTGGCGCCGGAGCCAGCCGCACCGCCCAGCGAGACGGAGGCGCCCGCGAAGAAGCCGGAAGAGGAGGAATATGACGCCGATTCCGTCTTCGCCAAGCTCAAGGGCCTGAAGACGCCGTCGGAGAACGAATAGTGCGCATACTGATCATCGGCGCCCATGGCACGCTGGGCCAGGCCGCCGTCGCGGCCCTGAAGGACCGGCATGAGATCATCACCGCCGGACGCTCGTCGGGCGATGTGACGGTGGACCTGCTGGATCGCCGATCGATCACCGACATGTACAAGAAGGCCGGCGCGCTCGATGCCGTCGTCACCTGCACCGGGCATGCCTATTTCGGGCCGCTTGCCGGCATGACCGAAGACCAGTTCATGATCGGGCTCAAGGACAAGCTGATGGGCCAGGTGAATGTCGTCCTCATCGGCCAGTCGCTCATCAACGACCGGGGTTCCTTCACCCTGACAAGCGGGGTCCTCGACCGCGATCCGATCCGCAAGGGCGCCAATGCCTCGGCGGTGAACGGCGCGCTCAACGCCTTCGCCATGAGTGCCGCGGTCGAGCTCGGGCGTGGCATTCGCATCAATGTGGTGAGCCCCACCGTGCTCCAGGCCTCGGCCAAGAAATATGAAGGCTTCTTTCCGGGCCACGTGCCCGTGTCCTCCGAGCGGGTCGGCTTCGCTTATGTGAAGAGCGTCGAAGGCGCCATCACCGGCCAGGTGATCGCGCTCGACTAATTCGAGCCGCTTTCGGCCGCCCTCAGATCAAGATCCCTTCAGATCGCGCCGCTACGCGCGGACTGCCGGTATTATTCCTGAAATTTTTAGTTTTTCCTGTCAGGAACAGAAAAACACGATTCTGCACTCAAATATGTTGTAAGTGCAACATCACTAGTGTAAGATAGAAACCAACCTAAAACTGTCACAACGCCATTTCTTTTTGCGAACTAACTTCCCTGCGCGTCGGACAACGTAAAAAACTTAGCTTTTACAGGTATTTAGATTTATGAACTGGAGATGAATGGGCGGGCAGGGGCTCGTTCAGAAAGTGAATCGTATGTTGGAATAACAACACTTGAGGTAATATTATGTTCAAGGCATTCACTTTCAAACTCTTGCTTCGCCTGCCCTGATCGCCCGATGGGCACCGGACCCAGCGCGTCCTGCGCGATCACCGCAGCAATGGCGACGGCGTCACGGTTTCGGAGACAGCGGATGGCCCGACCGTCCGCGATCACCGCAAGAAGAAGATTTTTGGAATGCCTGTCTGGAACTGAGGTGAGGAGGTCACTCACTTGACGAAGGGGCGCCGGTTCTCCGAGCCGGCGCCAGATTGTGGCAACCGAGCGGGGATCGGCCTTGGGCGATCTCCGCTCACAATGAAGCGGCATAGCGATGAACAAACTCGTATGGCATGAATTCAGCACCAATGTGTCGCCGGAGAGCGAGCGCTTACCGGTGTTTTACGAAGAACTGATCCGGCACGAGGCGGCGCTCGATGCCGCGCCGCAGCAGGACATGCAGTTCTCGGGCACGATCAAGCGCTGCCTTCTCGGCACCGTCGACGTGGCCAAGATCACGACCACGGTCGCCAGCTATGTGCGCACGCCCGAACTGGTCAGCGACGGGCGCGATGCGGTGTTCGTGGTGATCTGCCTCGATGGCAGCATGCTGTGCACGCAGGCCGAAGAGCCGGTCAGGATCGGACCGGGCGAAGGCGTCGTATGCGACAGTGTCGAGCCCGGCGGCCTGCAAATGGAAACCGCGACGCGCTATTGGGCGCTGAAGGTCACGCGCGCCGACATGGCGAAGCTGGTGCCGCACATCAAGCGCTTCGCCGGACTGAAGCTCAACAATACCGGCATGGCGGTAAAACTCCTGGCGCGCTATCTCGACAGCCTGCAAGGCGGCGATGCCGTGGGCGATGAACGCGAAGCGCGCATCTTCGGCGAGCATCTCCTCGATCTCATCGGCATGGCGATCGGCGCCGAGGGCGAAACGCGGCAGCTGGCCGAGCGGCGCGGGGTCAGGGCCGTGCGCCACGCCGCCGTGCTGCGCGAGATCGAGCGGAACATCCGCGACAGCCGGCTGAGCGCGGCCTCGGTCGCGGAACGGCTCGGCGTCACGCCGCGCTATGTGCATTTCCTCCTCGAGGAAAGCGGCCGCACTTTTTCCGAGCATGTCCTCATCCGCCGGCTCAAGCTGGTCGAGGCGCAGCTCAGCGATGCCGAGAAGGGCAATCTCAAGATCTCCGCCATCGCCCGGCACTCGGGCTTTACCGACATGTCCTATTTCAACCGCTGCTTCCGCAGCCATTTCGGCGATACGCCGTCAGGCTACCGCAAGCGGGTTACGGCAAGGAGCATCACGCCGGAGGGAGCGGCCAGCAGACTGGCGCTCGGGGGTTGATGGCACGAGCACCTGTTTGCAGGGTCAGAATCGGATCACGGCGCCCAGGATCGGACCCTGCTGGACCACGTCGAACACGAAACCATCATCCTCGTAATCGACGCTGAGGCCGCGATAGCCGGCGATCAGTGATACCGAGTCGCTGGCCTGATAACCGAGGGCGCCCATGAGGTCCCAGGTGAGTTCGGACGATACGCCGAACCCGCCGATCATCGCCCATGAGGTGAGGAAGAATTCCGGACCGAGATTGAGCCTGCCCCTGACGCCAATGATCGGATCGACCCAGGTCGCGCTGTCGCTGCCCGAAGCATCGATAAAGTTACCGGAGAAATCGAGATCGGTTTTCACCCACCAGACCCGCGCTCCGGCAAGCGCATCGAGAGTTCCGCCTTCCGCGTCGATCAGCCGATATTCGGCCGTCCCGAGGATTGTGAGAACTTCGGTTGTCAGGCTGATATCGGCCTTGACCCGGCGCGCCTCGACTTCGTCATCGGCCGAGAGCTTCACGTAGAGGAGGTCGGTCAGGAACGCCAGACGACCATAGCGGGCTTCGCCGGCACCCATGAAGCCGATATCGAAATGCTTGAGAATGTCGGTGAAGGAAAGGTCCACCTCGACCGCGGGCAGACCGAATTGCGCGATGTCGCCGTCGAGGCCGGCGGCCCAAACGTAGGGCGCGAAGGCGAATTCCCACCCGCTCTCGGTCGTGAACTCCGTCTGCTCGGGCGCAAGCAGATCGGCTGCGGCGGCCTGGCCGGTGAGCCCCAAGAGCGCAGCGAAGCTGCATGTGAGATAGCGAGGAGCCTTCATGGTCACCCTTTCACCGACGATGCCTGCCAGCATCCCGGTACCCCCGCCACGGTTCGATACATAGTTGGACTATGGTCCAACCGCCATCATAGTCAATGAGGTGGCAGGATCCGGAAGCGATATGGAATTTCGATGACGGCATCAGAGTTTCCCCGATAGCGCGGCGACCCGCGTTTTCAATCCCCGATATTGAACATCTCCGAAGCGTCGGGCATCACCGGCGGGGTGAAGAATGTCAGCCGCACCGCCTCCATGAACAGCAGCGGCGGCGCCATCTCGGCGGCGAGCTCGTCTATCCGCCCCTGCAGCTCCTTGACCTTGTCCGGATTCTGATCGGCCAGATTGGTGGTTTCCGATTTGTCCTTGGCCAGATCGAAAAGTGCGATTTTCTGCGGCAGCGCGCCCTTCCAGATCAATTTCCAGTCGCCCCGGCGCACGGCTCCCGCCATCGGATCGACATTGTAGACGATCTCGCTGCGCGGCGACGGCTTGCCCGCGCCGAGCATCGGCCACATGTCCATGCCGTCCAAGGGCTTGTTCTTGCCGAGCTTCGCGCCGGCAAGTCCGGCAAGTGTCGGATAGAGGTCGGTGACATGCATCAGGCCGTCGACGGGGCCGGGCTTGATCTTGCCCGGCCAGTTGACGAGCGCCACGACGCGCGTGCCGCCCTCGAACAGGGTGCCCTTGCCATCGCGATAAGGACCGTTGTCGGCGGGAAGCTTGCCGGCGACTTTCGAATCTCCGGCAAACAGCGAAGACAGCACGCCGCCATTGTCGCTATGAAAGACGATGAGCGTGTTGTCGCGCATGCCGCGCTTCTCGAGCGCCGCCACGGTTTTCCCGATCTCATCGTCCATCACCGAGATCATGGCGGCGTATTTGCGCCGGTTCTCATCGGCAATGTGATCGTTGCGATCGATATATTCCTTCGGCGCCTGATAGGGCGTGTGCGGCGCGGTGAAGGCGAGATAGAGGAACAGCGGCGTCTTCGGATCTTGCTTGTCGATCACGCGCACGGCCTCGGCGCCGAACAGGCTGTTGTCAAAACCTTCCTCCTTGATCGGCTTGTTGTTGCGATACCAGTCCTTCACGCCATGCGAGGAGTGCTTGAAATGATCGATCTCGCCGACCGTCGCGCCATAGAAAGAATCGAACCCGCGCTGGCGCGGCCAGAACTCGGTCTTGGCATGGCCGAGATGCCATTTGCCGCTCATCACGGTCCTGTATCCGGCGTCCTTGAGCAGCTGCGGCAGGAGATATTCATCGAGGGGAAGGCTATATTGGCCGGCGGCCGGGATGACACCGGTCTGCAAGCCGTAACGCAAAGGATATCGCCCGGTCATCAGCGCCGCCCGGGTCGGCGTGCACATCGGCTGTACATAGAACTGCTCGAGCGTCGCGCCCGTCGCGGCGAGCTTGTCGAGATGGGGCGTCTTGATGTCGGAGCCACGAAAACCGACATCCTTCCAGCCCAGGTCGTCGGCCACGATGTAGATGATGTTCGGCGGCTGGCTATTCTGAGCAAGGGCCGGTGCGGTGCTGTCCGCCGCAACGAGTCCGGCGGCCGCGCCCGCGGCCATCAGCGATCCGCCGCTCAAGAGAAAATCGCGCCGCCGCAATCCAGGCGCTCCGGCCGAAGCCTCGTTGCGCGAGGCTCCCTTGTCCAGATCGACGTCCATGTCGTCCTCCCATGATCGGGACGCGTCGAGGCCGGTCACATCGGCGATCCCGCTTCTGTTCTCTAACGTAAGGTAAGTATATGGGAGAACGGCTGGACGTTCAACGAGATACCGGCCAATCAGGCCTCATGAGAAGAGTGGACCGGCTCAAGCCTTGCTGTGCGGGTCCGGCCGCACCGGAACCGTATAATTCAGTGGCAGCCGGCCGCCATCGACATAGATCGTCTGGCCGGTGACGTAGCTCGCATCGTCGGAGGCGAGAAAAGCCGCGATCGCGGCGACCTCGGCCGCTTCGCCAATGCGGCCCAGAGGCGTGCGCGACAGAAGCCGCTGGCGCGCCGCGGGATCGGCGTTCACGGTGGTGAGCATGTCGGTCATGATCGAGCCCGGGCCGATGGCGTTGACGCGGATGCCGTATTCGGCAAGGCCGAGCGACATCACTTTGGTGAGCTGGTTGATGCCGCCCTTGGACGCCGAATAGGGCACTTGCGTCGCGATGGTGACGACGGCGTTGACCGAGGACATGTTGACGATGGCCCCGGGCTTGCGGCCCGTCTCCACCTGCTTCACCATCTGGCGCGCGACCGCCTGGCCGACCAGGAAGGCGCCCTTGAGATTGACCCTGATCACCCGGTCGAAATCGGCCTCCGAAATTTCGAGGATGGTGCCGGAGATGGTGATACCGGCATTGTTGACGAGGATGTCGATGGCGCCATGCGCATCGACGACCTCAGCGATCATCCGGTCGACCTCAGCCTTGTCGCCGACATCGCAATGGAGGTAATGCGCGGCACTGCCCAGGGATGCGGCCGTCGCCGTCCCCGTCGCATCATCGATATCGGCGAGGACGACGCGGGCCCCTTCCGCCAGGAGACGCTCGGCGCAAGCGCGGCCGATGCCTCGCGCGGCACCCGTGACAATGGCTATCCTGTCCTTCAGCTTCATTCTACCTGCACTCTGGTTTTCGGATGATGATCAGCCCGGCAGTGTTCCGCCGTGCTCCGGATCGATGACGATCGATGCCAGCGTCACATGGCGCGGGCGCGACAAGGTGAAAATCCCCGCCTCGACGATATCGCGATTGGTGGCGAGCGAAGAAAGCGGGCGCGTGGCGTTCCAGGCTTGCGCATCGAGCGGCGATATGTCGACGAGATCGGGCGGATAGAGCGCGCTCACGCGGATGGACCGGCCCCTGAGCTCCTGCCGCAGGCCTTCGGTCATGCCGGTCTGTCCATGCTTGGCGGCGTGGAAGGCGATCGACTCGCCCTGCAGCGGCACATTGGGCAGACCGGCGACCGAGATGATGTTGAGGATGTCGCCGGCGCCCGAAGCTTCGAGCGGCTTGATGAGGCCGCGGGTGAAGAGGAGTGTGCCGGTAACGCCGGAAGAGATGGTGGTGACGATGGCATAGGCATCATGCTCGTCCATGCGGCCCGGCAGCCATTGCGCGCCATTGTTGATCAGGATGTCGATGTGCGGCATCTCATCGCGCATCTTCTTGGCGGTGAGCGTGACCTGGCCCGGATCGGCGAGATCGAAGACCAGCGTCTGCGGGCGCTTGCCGGTGCGATCGCCGATGGCCTCGGCCATGGTGGTGACCTGCTCGGTGTTGCGACCGGTCATGATGACCTCGGCGCCGAGATCGGCGAGGATGACGGCAAAGGCGGCACCGAGCCCGCGGCCGGCGCCGGTGATGACCGCAATCTTGCCCGTGAAATCCGGCCTGTCCATCTCTTTCCCCTTGCTCATTCTCGATCCTAGCTAATAGGCATCGGCAGCGCCAGCAGCCCGCGCCGAGGCGGCGATCACCAGCGAAGCGAGCACCACCAGGCCCAGCGCCATGGTCAATCCGGTGAGCTCGGCGACAAAGCCGATAAGCGGCGGCCCGGCGAGGAAGCCCGCATAGCCGAGCGTCGTCACCGCAGCGATGCCGCGGCCCGGTGCCGATGGCTCGAGCCGGCCGCCGCCGGCGAAGAGAATGGGCGCGGCGTTGCCGATGCCGATGCCGGCGAAAGCGAGTGCGACGATCGCGATCGGGACGGAAGGGATGACCAGAGCCAAGGCGAGCCCTGTCGCCATCAGGAGCGCGCTCCAGCGCACCAGCCGCGCCGCGCCGATCTTCATGCGCATCCAGTCGCCGAGAAGGCGGGAGAAGGACATGCCGGCGGCGAAAGCCGCAAAGCCCAAGGCCGCCGTGCTGGCATCGAGCGCGAAGCGCTCCAGCAGCATGAGACCCGACCAGTCGACGACGGCGCCTTCCGCCATCAGGGCCAGGAAGCACAACAGGCCGAGGCCGATCGTGGCGCGCGTCGGCCAGACGAAGCCCTCACCCGACAATCCCTTGTCGATCGCCGTCGGCAGGTAGAAGCGGATGGCGAGCAGAAACACGAGGAAGCAGACGGCGGAGCTGAGAAAGACATGTCCGGTCTCGCCTATGAGCCTGAGCAACAGCGCGCCCCACAGCGAGCCCGTCATGGCGCCGATGCTGAAGCCCGCATGCAGGAGCGACATGGTCGGGCGCCGCAGGGCTTTCTCGACCGCGATGCCATGGGAATTCATGGCGACATCCATGCTGCCGATCGCGGCGCCGAAGATCAGTGCGGCGGGCAGGAAGCTCCACAGGTCCGGCATCATCGGCGGCAGGATGAAAGCGAGGCAGAAGACGACGCCGGCGGTCGTGGTGACGCGAGCGCTGCCGAAGCGGTTGATGAGGACGCCGGAGAGCGGCATGGAAATGATGGCACCGATCGCGATGGCCAGCAGCGCCAATCCGAAAATGCCGGTGCCGACATCGAGGCGTTCCTTGGCCAGCGGGATGAGCGGGATCCAGCTGCCCAAAATGGTGCCGTGCACGAAGAAGGTGAGCGCGATGGCCCAGCGCGCTTTGTGGATGGCGGAGGAAAGCATGGAACCCCGGTCGAGATTCGGTTGCGTCGTGAAGTTCCCTATCACTTTGCCGCAGCTAGACAAAATGCTGATTGCGTTGGCGGGCAAAGTGTAAGAGAAAACACGCTGCGCAGGACATGTTGTGCCGCCACGGAAGCGGGCAGATTGCGCCAATGCCAATGACGACAGATGGGTGAGTGAGGGACTAACGGCATGATGCTGGGCAGGTTCGCTGCCGCCATGATCTTTCTGGCGGCAACGATGAGCACGATGTGCCAGGCCACCGACCATCGGCTCCTGGTGCTGGAAGGCTCCTGGGTCAAATGGGGCAAGCCCCAATGGGGCTCGGGCGCCATCGTGAGTTTTGCTTTCGCGGCGCGGCCCGAGACTTCGCCGGGCGCCCGCAATTGCGCGTCACTCCTGCCGTTCGACGAACTGGCCCGGCGGACGGGATTGCCGCAGCGCCAGGTGCGGAGCGAAGCGGAAGCGGCCTTCGGCTCGTGGGCTGAGGTCACCGGCCTCACTTTCGTCGAGACGAAGGATCCGGCGCGGGCGGACATCGTCATCGGCGCCCAAGGCAATCCGACCGGCCGCGCTTTCACCAATGTCGAGCTCGATGCGGGGCCGGTTGCGCAGGCCGCGGCGACAGAGCGCGGCTTCGCCATGTCGGCCGAGCCGCCGCGCGGAACAGGACCGCAAGGCCTGCGCTCGATCAGCAAGGCGCTGATCTGCTTCAATCCGCTCACCAAATGGAAGATCGGCTTCGACGGCAATCTCGATGTCTACGACATCCGCTACACGCTGACGCATGAGATCGGCCACGCCATCGGGCTCGATCATCCGGGTGTCGCCGGCGCGCTCATGGACTTTCGCTATGACGAGAAGCACAAGAGCCTGACGAAAGGCGATGTCGACGCGGCGCAGCGGCTCTATGGGCCGGTGAACAGTAACTAATTACTCCGCCACTGCCGGAAGGGATGCCTGCATGACATAGTGACTGATGAGCCGGCGCAGCTTGGCCGGGCGGACCGGCTTGCGCAGGATCATATAGCCCATTTGCTCGATCTCGCGGATCGCCGTCAGGTCACTCTCGCCGGTGACGATGATCCCGGGAACCGCTCTTTGCAGCGTGAGCTGGATTCGCTGAATTGCCTGCACACCGTCGAGCTTGCCCGGCAGCCGGTAGTCGGCCACGATGATATCGGGCTTTTCCTTCCGCCGGTCCGCGATCTCCACGGCTGCTTCTGCCGTGCGCGCGCACCATACGTCGCAATTCCAGGAGCGCAAGAGAAGTGCCGTGGCATCGGACGCCGCCTTGTCGTCCTCTATCAGCAGCACGCGTATGCCGGCGAGATCGTTGGCGACGTCAGAGAGCTCTTCGCGCTGGTCGCGTTCGGGCACGCGCGAGCCTCGCCGTGCGACGATGCCGAAATAGGATCCCCGCCCGAGCACCGACCTGTGCTCGACTTCGTGTCCGAGGCAGTCGGCAAGGCGCCGCACGATGGCAAGGCCAAGCCCAAGACCTTTGCTGCGGTCGCGCTCCTCATTGTGGAGCTGATGGAAATCCTCGAAGATCGCTTTCGCTTGATCGGCGGGAATGCCGGGTCCGCTGTCCCACACCTGTATGGCGATCTTGTCGCCGCGCGATCGGCATCCCAGCACAATCTTGCCCTTGCTGGTGTAGCGGATGGCGTTCGAGAGATAGTTCCCGACGATGCGTTCGAGCAAGGCGGGATCGCTGTGTACGACCGCCTTGGTGGGAACGGCGTGCAGCATCAGCCCCTTCTTGTAAGAAAGCGGCAGGAAGGAGATGGTCACGCGATTGAAGAGCTCCTGCACGCGGAAGTCCTCATGCTGAGGCGCGACCGCACCGGCCTCGAGCTGGGAAATATCGAGAAGCGAATTCAACAACCGGCCGGTGGCGACAGCCACGGCCTGGGTGTCCGAGAGGATGGCCAGCGTCTTGCGGTCCTGGATGCGCTGGCGAAGTGCGGCGAGGTACATCTGCAAGGCATGCAGAGGCTGGCGCAGGTCGTGGCTGGCAGCGGCGAGGAATCGCGACTTGGCGAGGTCGGCATGCTCGGCGGCGTCTTTCGCCGTTTGCAGCGCGCGTCCCTGCATGCGCAACGCCCGCTTGAGATCGCTCAATGATCGACCGACCATGCCAAGCTCGTCGCCGCGCGACATGAGCTCGGCGATCTCCCGCGAATCGGTCTTTTCGTCCAGCGGGTCGAAAGCATTGATGGCATCCGTCAGGGCATGCAGGGGCTTGGAGATATTGCCTTTGACCACCAGGAAGAATACCGCGATCACGACGCAGACCGTGAGCACCGAGGAGACGATTGTCATCAACGAGGAGGTGCGTTCGACGCTGACGGCATAGTCCGCCGAAGCGGTCTTCAGTTTCTGCAGCTCGCCTTCAAGCCGGTCGAGCTCGGAAAGAAGCTCTCTCTCCGCTTCGGCGACCCCGTCGACCAGTTCCATTCCCATCAGGAACGAGCCATCCTCGACATGGGCAAAGATGCGTTTCATCTGCTCGGACGTCTTCTGATGCGCCCGGCGAATGGCGGCGAGGCGCTCGAGCAGGCGCGGGGCGAAATCCTGCACCACGGTTCCCGCGCGATCTCCGCCGGACGTCGCCTGGCGGATCAACTGCTCGGAAAAAGAGATGCGGTCGTTGATGATCGTGCCGGCTTCCTGATAGAGCGTGCGCGCGGTGATATAGGTTTCCTCCGAATCCTTGTCATAGACCACACGGTCGCCGGCAAAGACCACATCCTTGAACTGCAGGCGCTCGTCCTGGATCTGGCGGCGAACCATTTCCATGTCCGACAGCAAGGGCATGTAGAGATTGGCCATCTGCCTGATCTCGGCGCCCATCAGGTGGATTTGGTAAAGTGCGATCGAGGTGATGACCGAATAGGACAGGATCTCCACCGCGATGATGGTCATCACTTTCTGGGCGACGGACAGGCGATTGAATATACGCTTAACAAGGGAAAATAAACCTTGGCGCTGACCTGCCTGGCCGATCATGGAGTCGATCGAGTTCATGATGCTGCTTTTACAATAGTACCATCTGGCAGGTGTAGTCCATCCGGAAGGCATATACCCCTTTCGGGATAAAGCAGGTAGGGCATAGGGGGCATATTCTCGTCGCGCTGCCACAGCAGGTCGATCTGGCCCCTTGCATTGAAGCGGCCAATTTTGGGCTTCAGCCAGCTGTTGAAACTCGCAGGATCGAGCTGCACCCCGCCTTCGGGCGATTCCTCAGCCGTCAGCGTCAGGCCGCTTGAATGGCGGCGCACATTGACCGGTGTCAGCGCCGGAAATCCCTCTTCCGCCACCAGGCGCTCGACGGCCTTCTTGAAATACTGGAAGGCGAGATAGGTCTCCTCCATGTTGTAATGCGTGACGCCGCTCTGCCCGAAACGGCTGGCGAGGAAACTCTCCACAAAGCGTCTGTTCGTCTCGCCCGGCAAGCTCTGAAAATAGGGGGCGCATAGAAGGTGTCCTTCGCCGTATTCGGGCCCAAGGGTCCGCACCTCGAGCTCCGATGTGGTCAACGAGGCGGTCGGCAACCGATCGGGGGTGAAACCGGCGCGAGCATATTCGCGGCGAAGGTAGATATCGGAGTCGCCCACGACAGTGGAGAAGATCCAGTCCGGCGCCTGACGCTTGATATCGGCAAAGATCTCGTCGAGCACGCCGCTGCCCAACGGCACATAGCGTTCCGCGACCAACTCGCCACCGATGTCGGAGAGCCAGCGGCTGGCATTGCGGTTCGATTCCTTTGCCCAGACATAGTTGGAGCCGATGAAATAAGCGCGCTTTCCGTGATTGCGCACCATATAGGGAATGAGATCGAAAGAGTGCTGATTGGCGATCGGTCCGGTGCAGATGATGTGCTGCCAGCACTCGCGGCCCTCATAACAGGTTGGATAATAAAATAAGCCGTTATGCATGGTCACGAGCGGCATGATCGCCCGCCGGCTGGCCGAGGTGTAGCCGCCGAAGGTGGCGAGCACCTGGTCCTCGCGCATGAGCGTCAGGATCCCCGATCTGTAGGCTTTCAGGTCGGAATGGGTGTCGATGATGACGGGCTCGATCTCAGCGCCGGCGATGCCGCCGCTGCGGTTCGTTTCGTCGATCCAGAACAGCGCCACGTCGCGCGATGGCTTCTCAATGACCGAGAGGTGGCCGCTGAGCGACCAGAGCAGGCCGACCCTGATCTTCCGCTTGCGCAGGATTGCGGGCGAGAAGATGTTGTGAGCGGTTTCGCTGCCGCCGGCTGAATGACGCGGCGCCGCCAACGCGGCCGCCCCACCTCCAAGGAGCCCCAGCAGACGGCGTCGGCTGATCATGTGCGTCCCTCTCCGCTCACCCCCGGATTTCGGTCAAGCACTGCTCAGGCAACAGAGATAGTCCCGTCATCTTGCGGGCTATTGGTCAATCTCTCTTGAACAGAGGTTCAAATTAGTCCGTATACCCCATCCGGCGGCAAGCTTACGGCATGAAAATTCTACGTCAATCGCGAACCGCCCTGTGATCACGGCCGCGTTCTTTCGCTCTTCTTGAAGAGATAGACACAATCCATATCCTCGGCTCCGGACGATATTGGCGTCCCATCCATTTTGAGTTTCTCGCAGAAGTAGCGCTGCACGGTCCGGCAGGCGGCGAAGGACTGGGCCTGCCTGTAAAGCCAGATGTCCCTTTCGAGATCGACGCCATGCTCGGCCCGCATCACATGCTTCGGGTCGCCGGCGATGCCGACAAACCACGCACGGAAATCAGGATCGAATTCCTTGATATAGCCGAACATCTCGAATTTGATTTGTTGGACGCTGGACGCCATCGCCGCGGGTCTCCGTCATGCCGGCATCGGATAGAGGGCGGTCGGCCCGTCCGTCGATCTGGTGCGGCCGCGCCACTCCTCGAAAAGCGCCAGCCCTTTCGCCTTCTCCTCCGCCGACATCTCCTTGACGACGCTTTCCAAGGCATTGAGCGCCGTGCCGATCCCGTGCTGGGAGGCAAGCGAAAGCCACAGATAGGCTTGCACGCGATCCTTGGGCACCCCCTGGCCTTGGGCATAGAGATAACCCAGCCGCGATTGCGAAGGATAATGTCCGAGCTCCGCGGCGCGCCGATAGAGCGTTGCCGCCTTGCCGTGGTCGGCCGGCCGGCCCTCTCCCCTGGAATAGAGGACCGCGAGATTGAACAGGCCGTTCAAGTCATCGCCATTGGCGGCTTGGGTCAACCATCTCACCGCTTCCTCGGGGTCCTTTTCCGTGCCGCGTCCCATGAAGAGGAAGGCGCCGACATTGGCCTGTGCCATGTGATTGCCTTGCCGGGCGGCGGCGAGATACCAGCGCAGAGCCGCAGCATCATCGACGCCGATACCCTCGCCATTGGCATAAAGCGAACCCAGCCAGCATTGCGCCTCCGCATCGCCACTTTCCGCGGCCAGGCGCCAGATATCGAACGCCTCCTTGAGGCGGCCCGCTTGATAGGCTGTCCGCGCAGGCTC
>Ga0187894_10000598_pt1 | contig 48649 bp, 51 predicted proteins | sample GBC1701081metaG_FD_136650 | JGI IMG/M metagenome (GOLD analysis project Ga0187894, IMG submission 136650) | White microbial mat communities from a lava cave in the Kipuka Kanohina Cave System on the Island of Hawaii, USA - GBC170108-1 metaG ... | reverse complement strand
CTACCGCGACCGGCTGTACCCGGTGGGCCATATCTCGCTCAGGCATCCGGCTGAAACTGTACGAGAGTTGCAGCGGCTTGCGCGGGAAGGGGTAAAGTCGGTATTCGTGGGCGCAATGCCGGTCGATGGGAAAAGCTTTGGCCATCCCGATTTCGATCCGGTGTGGGCCACTGCGCAAGAGCTCGACCTGTCTGTAGGAATTCATCTGGTGGTCCACCCCTTTTATCTCGGCAATGAGTGGCATAAGGAGCCCAATCCTGGCTTCATGTTTGTCAGTATGAATGTGATTCAAGATCCGCGTATGGCGCTCACCACGATGGTGTACGATGGCGTGTTCGAGCGCTTTCCGCGCCTGCGGGTGGCGACGATCGAGTCTGCCAGCGGTTGGGTGGCGGAATGGGTTGACCGTCTCGATTATCGGTTCAGCTACATGGGCCATACCACCCAGATGAAGCGCCCGGCCAGCGAGTATTTCGCGCGCAATATCTGGATCTCAGCCGACCCCGAAGAGCGTACTTTACCGTACATGATTGAGTTACTCGGCGATCATAAATTCTTCATTGGGTCGGATTACCCGCACGCCGAGGGCTTCGTCCGTCCGATCGAGAAGGCACGCCAGGCCCTGGCGCGCTTGCCGGAGACTTCGATCGACAAAATTTTAGGAGACAACGCTGCTCAATTCTTTGGAATTTAGCACAAAGGAGGGTGCATCATGCTCGGAGCTTTTGCCCATGTCGGAATTACGGTCAGTGATATGGATAGGGCGTTGCGTTTCTACCGCGATCTGCTCGGCTTGCAAGTGGTGGGAGACGTAACCTACAGCGGAGATGAGACCGCCACCTTGACCCGGGAGAAAAGCGCAGTCCTGAGGGCGGTGTATTTGCGTAGCCCGGACGATAAGAAGGGGGCGCCGATTGAGTTGTTACATTTTGTCGAACCTTTGGGTGGAGGAAAACCCTATAGCAGGCTGACCAACCCAGGAATCACAGAAGTCGCCTTCTGGGTCAAAGACATCGAGAAAACTTACATTGACCTCTGTGAGCATGGAGTAAAGTTTTACTCTAAGCCGCAACTCTTCGAGCTTGAAGCGTACAAAGTGAAAGCCGTATATTTCCACGACCCCGACGGGACCACTCTGGAACTCATCCAAAATGTGGAGTGACGGAAAGGAGGAAGAGATGAAAATAGGCGTGTTTTCGTTTGCGACCGACGCCTCGGCGGACCCCGCGGTGTTGGCCAAACGCGCCGAGGAATTAGGCTTTGCCTCGTTTTGGGTACCTGAACACCCAATTATCCCGATCAAGACTACCTCGCCCTATCCGGGCTCAGGTGACGGCATTATTCCCGACCCCTATAGCCGTATCATGGACCCGTTCGTCGCCCTGGCCCGGGCGTCGGCAACGACGAGCAAGATCCAACTCGGAACTGGCATTTGTCTAATCCCCGAGCGGAACCCGCTGTTACTCGCCAAGGAAGTTGCCACCCTCGATTTTCTATCCGGCGGGCGTTTCCTTTTTGGTATCGGTGCTGGCTGGCTCAAGGAAGAAACTGAGATTATGGGGGGAGATTTTGCTCACCGTTGGACCCAGACCAAAGACGCGATCATGGCGATGAAAGAACTCTGGAGTAAGGACGGCGCCGAATATCATGGAAAGTATTACTCCTTCCCGAAGGTCCGTTCGTTTCCGAAGCCGATGCAGAAGCCGCATCCGCCGGTTTTTATGGGCGGGTCGTCGGAGCACGTCTTTCGGCGCGTGGTCGAATGGGGAGATGGCTGGATGCCGGTGCGCTTTAAAAAGGACGAGCTCAGAGAAGGACGCGCTACGCTCGATGAATTAGCCAAGAAAGCCGGGCGCGATCCGCGGTCGATTCAGGTGCTGGCGTTTGGCTCGGCTGGGCGCTTTCGAACGAAAGAAGAACTGCGAGAGTTAGAACAAGCCGGGGTCGACCATACGACCATCTGGCTCACAGTGGATGGCCAAGGAGCACTTAAGGAAATGGAGGAGCTGGCACGAGAAGCGCTCCGTTAAAGAAAGGGGGAGGGCGCAGAGCCTCCATTGCTGGCTGCGGTTTACCGCGCGGGCCGGAATAAACGAAGCGTTGCTGATATTCTGAAAGCCGGGCACAGTTTGTGACCCACCAGTCTTCAATCGGCGAGGCGCTCCATTAGCCCAACGGCTTCTGGATAGTCCCTCCCAAGCAGACGCGCAGCTCGTGTAGCCCCACGACGAGCCTTCTGCCTGAGCGCCCGCTTGGCCTCGTCGACCGCTTCTTCTAATGCAAATTCCTGCGTGGCCGCCAACACTGCCGCCAACACTGCCGCTTGGAGCACGTCCTTATCCGACTTAGAACTGCCCGGAGAACGCAAGGCGCTAACCGCGAGCTTGTGCACGCAGTAGCGTCCTGGTTGGGGAAGCGCCACGGGCACAAGCCGGTCCTTCCCAATCACGATGGATCGTACAGGCTCGTGCAGGAGGTAATCCAGGTACGGCAGACCTATCGCATGAGCACCGAACACGGGCACGGCAACTGAGCGATATGGTTCACCTTTGGCCGGAACCAGCAGGTCCACTTTGAGCTTTTGTCCGCGTACCTTAAAGGAGGTAGGCGGTTCCATGCGTCGCAGGCTAGGCACTTCCACAAAGGGCAAGCCGGTCTCCTTCAGAATGTCGAACAGGCCCCGGCTGGGCACGGTAGCCAGTTCGAGCCGCGCGGCGATGTCCACATCTTCCGTGAGAGGAGAAGGAATGATCCGAGCCCCAAGGCTATTGAGCAACGCACTGTAGGCGTGCGTACCGACCAGTACCGCTCCCCGGTCGAAGACATCGGCGTTGTGCAAGACCGCCAGGGTCAGCGCGGTAGAATTATCGACTGCGGCAAAACCGAGCTTGCGCAGCTTTTTGGAAGTCTCCCGCAAGAGCAGCAACTCTTGGAGGTGCTGCGTCGCCCTCTTTTCTTCTTCACCACTCACCGGTCCGACGTATTGCTTTTCCAATTTACCGTCCGGCGTATAACGGTGCCAATAGAGGAAGGGCCTGCCACCGCGCCGCGTTTCCTGCACCAGTGTGCCCGGCGTCCGCAGCTCAACCTGACTCTGCACGAGCGCGATTTCTACTGCCTGGGCGAACGAGGCTTGGTCGTTGTGATCGAATCGCTTCAACGTAAATGTCTTGCCCATAGTCGGAAGTTGTTAGATACCAACGTTGTGAGATTTTTTCTCATTTTATCTCCCAACGCCGAACAGGACAAGGAGTATCTTGCTGTGGTATCCGTTGCTTTCCTTTCCTTACTCTGGCTTTCCAACTCGTAATGGGCATCTTGGAGGGAGGCTGTTTCTTATTGCAATACGTCATTGAGCATCCAGGCCAGGCGAACACTAGCTTTGGCAAGCTGATTATCAAGCACCGGAAGGTTGGCGCTGTAATAACCGGAGCGAATCTCTCGGTCCGGCGGGAGTTGGTAGGCATATTCTCGGGCGACTTGGTGCGATTCCAGTGCCCAGTCGATAACCGTTCCTTGTTGGAGTTTTGCAATGTCCCGTGAGGCGAGCATCGTCATTAGTCGGTATACATAGGCACGTTCTCCTAAATGAGTACGACGAATGAGATGAGTATCCCACATCGTGTGAAGGTTGTACTCAGGGCCGGACTCACCAAAAAATGTAACTTCGACATCATTACCGCCGCGATCATGGTTATCGACGCAATGCAACGGCTGATGAACATCTGCCACGAGATGAATCAAAAAAATGAGCGCCTCCTCGCGCCCGGCCTGCGAGTGCTGGTGATCGGCAAGAATGGCGCGATACTGAGTGATGGCCGCAATGACGCAATCGCCGTTTGGACAATCTCGTTCGGCATTGTAGGTCGCTGCCCGGAACGGGATATTCACATAATGCCACGGGCTGGTCTCGGGCCGTGAAGAGCGCCATTGATCCGCGTCGTCGGCGACGTCGGCCAAGGTGCGTGAGCCGAGAAGGTTGACTACTGCGTTCTGGGCTTGTGGCGAGAGATACTCGGTCGCCACCCGACCCACGATACGATGCGCGAGGCTTCCCCAGGCATGAGCTGAGGCTAAAGGGAAACCAAACCAGCAGCAAAAAGTAAAAGTGAGGAAGGTAAGGGTTCTTACACAAACGGCGACACTGAGCAAAAAAACACCTTTATCCGACTACAATGGCGAAAGCATATTGCCTTTCCCGCAAAAATGAAACATCACCAAACACAGAAAGGAGTATAAACGCAATGCAACCACGACAATTAGGCAAGAGTGGACTCCAGGTTTCTGCCATTGGCCTCGGCTGCATGGGTATGTCTGAGTTTTATGCTGGGCGTGACGACCAGGAATCGCTGGCAACGATTCACCGTGCCATCGACCTCGGCGTCAACTTTCTTGATACCGCCGACATGTATGGCGTGGGGCGCAACGAGGAGTTGGTTGGGAAAGCGATTCGCGACCGTCGTGACAAAGTCATACTCGCCACCAAATTCGGTATCATGCGTGATCCTGACGGGGCGAGACGGGGTATCAGCGGCTCTCCTGCCTACGTGCGAGCGGCGTGCGAGGCGAGTTTGCGCCGGCTTGGGGTTGACGTCATCGACCTATACTATCAGCACCGGGTAGACACGACCGTCCCGATCGAAGAGACCGTCGGCGCGATGGCTGACCTGGTGCGCGAGGGTAAGGTACGATTCTTAGGGCTGAGTGAAGCGGCGACGCAAACCATTCGTCGCGCGCATGCCGTGCATCCGATCGCCGCCTTGCAGACCGAATATTCATTGTGGTCTCGGGAAGTCGAAGAAGAGATTCTCCCTACCTGCCGCGAACTCGGCGTCGGGTTTGTCGCCTATAGTCCGCTTGGCCGGGGCTTTCTTACCGGCAATTTCAAAACCGCTGAGGAAGTACCGGAGGGTGACACTCGTCGCTTTATGCCCCGGTTCTCGGAACAAAATTTTCAACGCAACCTGGAGTTGGTCAAACGTCTGGAGGTGGTCGCGGCAGGGATTGGCGGCAAACCGTCGCAAGTGGCGCTTGCATGGCTGTTAGCTCAGGGGGACGATATCGTGCCGATTCCCGGAACCAAGCGTCGCCCCTATCTGGAAGAAAACACCGCCGCGGCTTCTATCAAGCTCTCCGCCGGTGACTTACAACGGATCAACGAGATCGCCCCTCCTGGAGTCGCGGTCGGAACGCGGTACCCTGAGGCGATGATGGGGGTGTTGAATCGGTAAAAGAAGCAGATCGGGATTTGTGCCGTGCTTGTGTGGAGTGCGGGAGCCGTGCTCCCGCTTTCGACGGGCGAAACATGACTTTGGGTGACAAAAGCGCAAGCATGGCTTGCGCACTCCAAAAATCCTCTCCTTGCTTATCGCACTGTCACTCGCCCTTTCGGCGTATCGAGAATAGCCGTCAGAGCAGGCACTGGTCCCTGGCGAAGATCGAGCGACAACCCCATCGCGTCTAAAATCGACCGCACGCTTTCTGGTCGTGGATGCTCGCCATACAACTCAACCAACGTACAGCCCCGTGGAGAGGTCTTTGCCGGATGCCGATCGGTGTGCCACTCGATGAGCACCGGGACGAGCCCGTCGCCGAGCGGCTGGGGCGGAATAGCCAGCCGCCATTCGATGCGTGTCCCATCTGGTAAATCACGGCTCATCGGCGTTAACGCACCAGGGTCGTAGCCTAACGCGCGTACCTGTTCTAATTGCTGCTCGAAGTTAGTGGCCTTGGCTAACCAGGTGACAAGCCGTGGCGCTTTCAGGGTATCGATACCAAAAGGGCGCGGCATAGCCGGCGGCGGTTGGTCCGGGTCCGGACCAATAATTTCCATATATGATGTATCGCTCAAGGAGAGCAGGGCGTTATGAGTGCCAATGCCAGGATGTTTGCCGCCGAGTGCGGCACGAACGCCAAGCCGTTGCTCCAGATCTGCGACCGCCTTTGCTACGTCTGGGACTGCATACACAATATGGTCAAGCATGAAGGAGCCCTCCTTTTACGATAGACAAGAAAAGATCTGCCACGGCCAACAAGCGTTTCGCTCATCTTCCTTTATGATTGCTCTCCTTGCTGAACGTCCCTACTGCTCCACTGGTCCCAGAACATGACCTCTTCGACCGGTTTACGGGTTGTCTGTCCCAAGCGCCCACGAGGAAAACCGAGTGGTAGGAGAGCGGCGATTTCCATATTCTCCGGTACGCCAAATTTCTCTTTCAATACGTCCTCAAAAAAATAATGGGTGGTCGTCAGGGTCGCGCCGATACCCAGTGCGCGGCAGGCTAACAGGATGTTCTGCACCGCCGGATAAATGGAGGCATGCATTGTTGCCGCACTCGCACGCGGATTCTGCGCCCACGGCGGATATTCTTTGGCCGAACATGCAAGCAAAAGGACCGGGACTTCCTGGAGGTGTTCCGCCAAGTAGGCCGCCGCTTGCATAGTGCGTTGGCGATCAGTCGGCAGATCTTTCAATGGTGGACCATTGGCGCGCAGCTTCCGAAAGGTTTCCCAATAGTGATCACGAATAAATTGCTTCTTCTCGGGGTCACGGACGAGGATAAACCCCCAATCTTGACGATTCCCGCCGTTCGGAGCGTGAATACCCGCCTCGATGATTTTTCGGAGCGCCTTCTCGGGAATCGGGTCGGGTTTGAGGCGACGGATGGCTCGCATCGAGTAAATGGTATCGAACAGACCCGGCCCTCCTGTCACCGGTTTCTCCTGGGCCTCGGCGATGGGGGGTACCAAAGATAGCATCGTGCCACCAACCGCCCCAACTCCAATCCTTTTTAGGAATGCCCGGCGTGGAACTGGAGCACTGGCACTCGTATATGCTGCCGCAGGTGTTGGAGTAGCCTTCTTTCTCTTTTGCATGCGCTCTCCTTACCTCCATTGCTTTTGGCAGTTGGGCTAAGCAGGCCCGCCGAAAAGCGGATGGAGCACGACCGGAGCGACCTCAAATTCCAAATACTTCGCCAACGGCAGGCCGGTGAATATACGATGAACTTCTTCGTGAGAGTCGGCTTCCACAATAAAGTATGAGCCGCTCCCGCCAACTTTGCGATACGCGGCCAAGAATTTCTTTTGGGTGACAAACTCACGGGCATATGCCGTCTCTTTGGCAAATAGCTCCGTCGCACGGTCCTCAGGAATCTGCGCCCGAAGAATTTTTGTCGTAACGATGTACAGCATGACCTCCTCCTTTAGTGTTCCGCTAACGTGCGGCGGCGGCGAGCAGTTCCGCCACCGTGGTCAGCTTTTCGCGCGGCTTGCCAATTTTTTTCCCGCTGGCAATTTCGACCTGGTCAATGCGTTGCCAATCGGCAAAGCTGACATACCGCACCTGCTTACGAGTCAGCAAGGTTGGAATCGCCGCCTCTTCGGTATGCAGATTGTCAGGAAACTGTCCGTGCTGAGCGTCAGCAAGCATGAGTTCTACCGTGGCTATGGCGTCAGGCTTATTCGTGCCGATGACGCCCGAGGGACCACGTTTGATCCATCCAGCAACATACAGTCGCGGGACCGGGGTATTGGTTGCCGGGTCGAGGACTCGGCCATCTTGATTAGGTACGATGCCGTTGCGCTCGTCAAAAGGCACACTCGACAGACGATGGCCTTTATAGCCGATCGAGCGAAAGATCATTTGACAGGGGATCTCTTCATGTTTGCCGATCCCTTGCGCTTTGAAGTTGCCTTGAGCGTCTTTGACTAAAATATTTTTCTCCAACCGTACGCCTTCGACGCGGTCTTTTCCCAGTATCTCGACTGGAGAAACAAAGAAACGGGCGCGAATCTTGCGGGCTCGTGTCCCTTCGCCTTTGGGGATTTGCGGGAGCAAGATGTCGACGTTGCGTTGATGCGTTTGTTCTGACGCGTGCATCGCGAGAAAGTCCCGATTCACAGCGTCGAGTTCAAGTTCGTCTGGCCGGACGACCAGATCGACTCCCTCGAGTTCGGTTAATTCACGAATCTCGGGATTGGTATAGGCTGCCTGCGCCGGTCCGCGACGTCCCAGCAAATAGATTTCTTTGACTTTACTTTTGCGCAGCGCTTCGAGCGCGTATTCAACGATGTCAGTCTTGGCTAATTCATCAACCGATCGGGCGAGCACGCGCGTAACATCCATCGCTACATTACCGTTGCCAACCACAGCCACGCGTTCAATCTCGCTCAGGTCAAACTGCAAATCGCGATAATCGGGATGTCCATTATACCAGCCGACAAAGATCGTGGCGGGATAGCTTCCCGAAAGATCTTCTCCCGGAATCCCCATGCGGCGATCAGACTCCGCGCCAGTGGTGAACAACACTTGATGATAATGTGCAAACAGTTCATCGAGCGTTATATCTGTACCGAAAGTGACGTTGCCAAAAAAACGGAAACCTGGACGGTTGGCGGTTTTTTCGTACTGGCGAATTACCGCTTTGATTTTTTGGTGATCGGGAGCGACACCACCCCGGACCAAGCCATAAGGGGTGGGCAGACGGTCGTAGAGATCAACGAAGATCGGGCGTTCGGTATGTTTGAGTAGATCCTCGACCGCATAGAAACCGGCAGGGCCGGCGCCGAAGACTGCGATACGTAACGGGCTCGCCGCACTTCCAGGGGTGCTCTGTTTTTGCGTCTCGACGTAAGCCAAGGGTATACCTCCTTTTTGCTAAATAAATACGTCCATCTGGTACCAGACTACCGTAATCATGCAAGGGGAGAGTATAGACAAGAATTGCAGCCGTGTTCATTCCCTCAATCACCCAAATGCAATTTGCGGCGTTAACTAAGGGAGGTAGAAGAGATCATTTCACGCGAGGGATACCGAGATCTTTGCAGATCTTCCGAGCCAAGTCATCTTCAATCTCATTGTGCCTTGGTACCGAGGATCGTTTGTTTAAGGTCGGATTATACCACCAAGAGTGTCGCCCACCTTCGCGGAGTAACTCGCAGCCGTAGGCGCGAAGGTGCTGAAGCAGTTCCCTCCGCTTCATATCGCAATCGGTTCTTCTTCAAAGCTGTCACCTGCGGCATCAAGGGCTTCACGGCGGTTAAACTCCAGTGCTTCTCGAAGTGTGACCCTCAGACTCTCAAGCAATTCTTCTCTTGAAGCTTCCTGACAATTCACTCCTGGCACTTCCTCAATCCATCCGATCCACCACTGACCTTGCTGTTTAATGACTGCGGTATAGTTTTTCACGGGTAACTCCTCTGGAGCCGAACAAAATTAACTTGACAGTTAAAAAATCGATAAAGTCACTACATCCACAAGATCATGGGACTCTAACACCTTCATCTTTTCGTTGATATAGTTCGACCCTAAGGAGAAATATTGTCATGGGAGACGGAGTGCGACAAGCGTGTATCGTCGGGGTAGGGGAAACTGCTTATACGCGCTGGGGCAAGATGAGCGAACGAGGAGAGTGGAGTCTCGCGTGCGAAGCTGTACTCAACGCCGCTACGGATGCTGGTCTCGAGATAGAACAGATTGATGGCCTGGCCTCGTTTTCGAACGACGCTAATGTTCCGTGGCTGATGCAGCAGACGCTTGGATTGCCACAGCTTCGTTTCACCTCAATGGTATGGGGGGGTGGCGGTTCGGGAAGTTGTGGTGCAGTTGCCCATGCCGCCGCTGCGGTGGAAGCTGGTCAGGCGGACTATGTTGTGGTCTTTCGCTCTCTTTGCCAGGGACCAGGCCATCGCTACGGTCAAGCCGGTGGGTACAACGAACTCCCGCATCTCAATTTTATGACTCCCTTTGGTATGTTCTCCCCGCCGATCATGATCGCGCCACTCGTCCAACGTTACATTCATGAGTTTGGGGCCAAGCCGGAGCATTTCGGCGAGGTGGCGTTAGTCTGTCGCGACAACGCCCATCGCAATCCGCGTGCGGTCATGGGTGGGCGACCACTGACCATGGACGATTATTTAAGCGCACGCATCATCGCCTCACCCTTGCGCCTCTATGATTGTTGCCAGGAAAACGACGGCGCCTGTGCACTGATTGTGACGACCTTGGAACGCGCCCGCGATTTGCGCAAAAAGCCGGTCCGCATTCTCGCCGCGGCACAGGGAGGCAACCCGGACTGGAATGATGGCGCCCTCGGCTCCCACAACATGCCGATTACAGAGTACGGAGCCGGCAACGGCGCAACCTTGGCGAGGCAACTCTTTGCCCGTGCAGGAGTGACACCCACGAATGTGGACACCGTACAGATCTATGACCACTTTACCGGCCTGGTGTTAATGACGCTGGAAAACTTTGGCTTCTGTGGCCGCGGCGAAGCTGGACCATTTGTCGCCTCAGGCAATATCCGCTGGCCGCACGGTTCTCTGCCAATCAACACCTCAGGAGGGCATTTGTCCGAAGCTTATATTCATGGTCTGAATTTGGTCGTCGAAGGGGTGCGGCAGCTGCGTGGCGAGTCTACTTCGCAAGTAAAAGATGCAGAGATCTGTCTAGTAACGGCTGGACTCAGCGCTTCTCCCATGAGTGCAGCGATCTTGGGAGTGTAACCATGGCCTACCTGCCTAGTGAAATTTCTGGGCCTATGCCGACCGTCGACGATCAACTCTTTTGGGACTATTGTCAACGACGCGAGCTGCGCTTCCAGCGCTGTGCCAGTTGCTTCCGCTTTCGCCATCCTCCTGGTCCTGCCTGTGCGCGTTGCCGGTCCTTCACATCTGAATGGGTACGCGCACCGGAGAGTGGCATGGTGTTCAGCTACACCATTGTTCACCATCCGCTACACCCTGCGGTGACGACGACCGTGCCGTATAACGTAGTGATCGTTGACTTTCCCGAGTGCGATCACGTGCGTTTGGTCAGTAACATAATTGATATCGTGCCTGAGCAGGTCTGCATTGGTATGGAAGTTTCGTTGACGTGGGAAACTGCCGGTAACGGCATGCTGGTGCCACGCTTCAGACGCAAGACAATGACCTCATGAGTGTTGCGAATGTCGGTGTAGGGGCGACTCGGTGAGTCGCCCTCAGGAGGGCACGGCGGTGCCGTGCCCTACACAAAGCGGGTTAGACCGAGCAGAAAAATTTCATAACAACATTCCTCACTATTAGTATAACCGGCGTACGCAGCAACTGACCCGTGCCGCGTCGTCTGGATTGACACCGTCATGGACAAGGCCTTTCTCTTCGATGACCGTGCGCAGCTCGGTGTCAACCCAACTGGTGACGACTTCAAAACCGCGCGTCTGGTAAACACTGGCAGGCTGGCCGCCCATGAAGAGCATCACCGGGCGGTGCGAGGGTACGGCTTTGGCGACCACCGCATCGAAGCCAGACTGCGCAGACCAGTCGAGGAAGTGGTCAAGCAGGCTGAGGCCAAGCCCACGCCCTTGATATCGCGGGTCGCGAGCATCGGTGTCATCGAGTTGTCCGACATGGTAACAAAACACCGCAAGTGTATGGGCAGGCAAGTCGGGGGCATGGCCGCCGAAGTCGGCCCAGTACAGCGGATCCCATAAGCCGTTCGGCGAGCGGATGCCTGGTTGATAGCGGCGGAATTGGAGTTGTCCGACGTGCTGGTCACCGTCAAAGGCCAGTATGGCGCTCGACCCTAACTCGGCAATCCGCTGCCGCACCTCATCCGGTTCGCCTTGGTGACTAATCGGGACCACCCCCACATCTGCAATGGTCATCGGGCGGAACGAAATGCTGTGGTCTTTATCGCTCATGGTTTGTATCTTTCTGGTCTCTATTCACACCGTCGGACGCTGCTCCCGCCACGGTCTCGCCTCTTCGAACATAGCAGCAAGGGTAATAACTGTGGCTTCATCCTGTGGCCGGCCGACGATCTGCAAGCCGATGGGAAGACCAGCCTTACTCAATCCATTTGGTAACGAGCAGGCCGGCTGTCCCGTAGCGTTGAACGGGAACGTGAACGGCAACCAGGCGAGCGCCTCTTCTACGTACGCCTCTCTTCGCGACGGCAGCTCGCCGATCCGAGGGGCTGGCCGTGCAAGGGTAGGGGTCAGCAGCGCATCGTAAGGCGTCAACGCCTGTACGATTTCCCGCGAGCGATTGTGCATCGTCGCTATGGCATTTACATAGTCACCAGCAGTCATGCGACGACCGGCTTCGACGAATACCCGAACTACAGGGTCGATCAACTCATCGTTGGCGAAGTGCACTGCCGCGAGGTTCGCCCCAACCACGGCACCGAAGGACTCAACCAGCTGCGCTGCCGGATCAATGTTGATTGGCTCAAGCCGGTGTCCCATATCAGTAAACACCCGGCAGGCCGACTCGAACGCGGCCAGTGTCTCCGCATCGACTGGTCCCAGCGCGCTCTTCGCAAGTGTAGCCAGACGAAGATTTTTGGGTTGGCGTGACAGCGCCTCGCTGAAGGGCCGTGCCGGCGGTGTTGCCATGTAGGGATCACCGTCAACCGGCCCGGCCATCACATCCAGCATAAGGGCAGCATCGCGCACCGAGCGAGTGATCGGCCCGTTGGTGAAAAGACCACCCCAGATTTCCCCAGCCACTGGCGATAACGTCACGCGGCCACGCGAAGGTTTAAGCCCGACAACCCCGCAGCACGAGGCAGGGATGCGGATCGAGCCGCCGCCGTCGCTCCCCTCGGCGAGCGGGCCGAGGCCAGTCGCCACTTGTGCGGCTGCACCACCGCTCGATCCGCCGGCACTATGCTCACGATTCCACGGGTTGCGAGCAGGTGGGCAGAGGCCCCCTTCAGTCGTTGGCCGACCACCGTATTCGGGGGTCGTGGTCTTCCCCAGTAGAATACCGCCGGCACGGTGCAAGCGGACAACGAACTCCGCGTCAGCGGAGGGAACGTAGTCTGCATAGTTACGCGAGCCGAATGTGGTGCGAATGCCCTTCGTCCAGGTAAGGTCCTTGATCGAGTACGGGACACCAGAGAGCGGCAGTGATGAGGGGTCCAGTTTTTCGAGTTGTACGACGTCCGCCTGCGCGCGTTCGGCTGTTACCGTCATGAAGGCGTTGAGTTTGGGGTTCAGCTCCTCGATACGACGCAGGAAGACGTCCACGACTTCGCGCGGACGAAGTTCGCGACGCGCAATGAGAGTATGAAGTTCGCAGGCCTCGATGAATGGATCGAACATGGCAGCACCTCCTTTATGCCCGGAGTATAGCTCTAGAAGCAAAGGGGGACTATAAAAGGGCCAAGGAATTTTCTTGGAGACACGGCTATGCCTATTAATATTCTGGGAATGATCGGCGTCACCCCACCAGCCGGTGGGGCGACGGTACACGTGATTGGCGGGGGGATTGACCGAGACTATGTGTGTCGTTTTGCACAAGTGCATGAAACCGCGGGATTCGACGCCGTCCTGGTCGGCTACTCGTCTTCGTCGGCTGAGGGCTTTCAAATTGCGCAGTACGCGGCGGCTCATACGGACCGGCTGAAGTTTCTCATCGCTCACCGTCCGGGTTTTGTTTCCCCTACCTTAGCGGCGCGCACGGCCGCGACGTTCGATACCCTCACTGACGGTCGACTGTGGTTACATGTCATCTCAGGTGGCGCTGACGCAGAACAGCGCCGTGATGGTGATTGGTTGGGCCACGATGAGCGCTATGAGCGGACCGACGAGTATCTTACTATTCTGCGTCGCATGTGGACGTCGGAGCGATCGTTTGACTTCGAGGGGAAATTTTATAACGTCAGCAAAGCATTTTCAGAGGTCCGCGCTATCCAACAACCGCACGTCCCGATCTACTTTGGTGGCGCCTCAGAGGCAGCAGTCCGCGTCGGGGCGAAGCATTGTGACGTCTACGCGCTCTTCGGAGAACCTCGCGCGGCCGTGCAAAAGATGATGGAACGGATACTCACTGAGGCGGCGCAGCATGGTCGCAAGCCACGCTTCAATATATCCTTTCGCCCGATCATTGCTCCGACTGAGGGTGCGGCATGGGACAAGGCGCGTGGCATCCGGGCGCACTTAGAGAGCGCGCCGCAACACCTGGCGGTCGCGACTGAAGCCGAGTTTAGCCGCCGGCTCCTGAAATTGGCTGGCGAAGGAGAGGTCTACGACGAACGCTTATGGACCGGACTCGTCAAAGTCTCTGGCGCAAGCGGGAATACAACGGCACTAGTGGGGACTCCCGAACAGGTCGCACGGGCGATTGTGGCGTATTATGATATCGGCGTGCGAGGGGTGCTGATTCGTGGATTCGATCCGTTCGCCGATGCCGAAGAGTTCGGCAAAGAGTTGATCCCGAGCATTCGCGCGCTGGTGGCTGAGCGTGACGAAGATGCCGAGTCGCTAATGAACAGCAACCCGCAACACTCCGATTCTGTATGATCCCTATCCTTTTCGCAGAGACGTAGCAGGCTACGTCTCTACCCGTTCGCCCTGAGCCAGTCGAAGGGCGCTGGCAAGACACCAACCTCGAAGAAAGCATCTCACTCTGGCATGAACGAAGGGCTGCCGGTCTTGGCAGTTTGCCCGCCGTCAGCAACGAACGCGGCACCAGTGACGAACGACGCGAGATCAGAGGCGAGGAACAATACGACATTGGCGATTTCTTCCGGCTTTCCCAGCCGTCCCATTGGGATTGTTTCATTAAATTTGGCGGCAAACCCTGGCTGCTCTAACGCCGGCGCGAGCAGTGGAGTGTCGATCGCCCCCGGACAAACGCAATTCGCACGGATGCCGGAGCGGGCATACTCGATGGCGACAACGCGTGTGAGGTTGATCACGCCCGCCTTTGCCGCGTTATACGCCGCGATGCCGTAATCGGCGCGCAACCCCGAAATCGACGCCGTGTTGACAATCGCGCCGCCGTGCGCACGCATCACGGTAATCGCCCGTTTCATCGCGCGGAAAACTGCTGTCAACCCGACGTCGACCATGTGATTCCACACGTCATCGTCCAGATCCCCTACGCGCGCTGCAACCTGGGTGCTAGTCTGGGCGACCGGCATACCAAACGCGTTGTTATGGAGGAAGTCGAGGCGACCGAACGCGCTCGTCGTTCGCGAGACCATCATGTCGATATCGGCCGGCCGGGTGACGTCGGCGACGATGGCAATCGCCTTTCCGCCTGCCGTGGTGATTTCAGCAGCGACCTTATTCGCGTTCTCGCCATTAATGTCGGCGACTGCGACCGCGCCACCGCGTTGAGCGAAACCGATTGCCGTTGCACGCCCGATGCCCGAGCCCGCTCCCGTTACCAGTCCAACCTTACCATCAAATCGCATTGTCATGTCCCTCCGTCAAATAATACTGTCCAGGGAATATTTGAGGCAGAGCGTATCGTATAAGAGCCGCACAGTTAAAACAAAGAGGCAGATTTGGCAAGCGTGCCCACGATTTCACAAAGTATCAAAGGAGAGTTCCTTGTGTGACATCCTGCTGGAGTGCAAGAAAGGACTGGACTTCTCTTGTTTTTTTGTTGCAAAAAGGGGAAAAGACTTCAGCCTCGATTTGAGAGCACTAATACACAGGAGGATATTCTATGTGGCTTCGGATGCGGCAGATTGCTTTGATCGCACGGGAACTCGCTCCCGTTGCCGATGAAATTCGTGACGTGTTCGGTCTTGAGGTTGCCTATCGTGACCCGGCAGTCGCCACTTTCGGACTAGAGAATGCGGTGTTCCCGGTCGGTAATCAGTTTCTCGAAGTGGTGGCGCCGATTCGCGAAGGTACTGCGGGAGGGCGCTACCTCGACCGGCGAGGCGGTGATGGCGGCTACATGGTCATCCTCCAATGCGATGACCACGCGCCCCGCAAACGCCGTGTGGCGGAACTCGGCATCCGCAAGGCGTTGGAGCATGACGAACCGGAATTCCGCATCATGCAGCTTCACCCGCGCGATACCGGCGGCTGCCTTCTCGAAATCGATGAGCAGATAGGCGGCGAAAAACTCGATGACCTCTGGCTTCCCGCGGGCCGGAACTGGAAGTCTGCGGTCCGTACCGATGTCGTACGCGGCATCGCCGCGGCGGAGATCCAGACCCCCGATCCCGCGGACCTCGCCGCCCGCTGGGGGCAGATCGTAGAGTTGTCGGTGGAAACAAAGGCGGGAGCACAGCCGAGTCTCCGCTTCGATAACGCCAACGTTCGCTTCGTCAAAGATACCGATGGCCGTGGTGAGGGACTCGGCGGCGTGGATCTCGCGGTCGCGGACCGGTCCCGTTTGCTCGCCGCCGCCGAGCGTCGAGGGCATCGGATCGCTGATGATCTTGTCCACGTCTGTGGCGTGCGCTTTCGTCTTGTGTAGGGCACGAACAAGGCGAGCAGGACGACATAGAAAGATAGAATGTAAGGGATCCGTCCTGCCGCTGGCCTCCTCATCTTATCCCTCTCCCACGAGAGGAGGGGGAAAATACCAGAGAGAGACAACAGGCAACGTCATCATGGCGCTCGGGGCTAAGAAATAAATTCAGGCATGATTTCATTCGCGAGCAGATCGCGGGACTCCTCTGACCGCGGAAATACGATGTAGTAGGTCATACCGAATGCTTCGATGCGGGAGCGGAGTTCACGCCTGACTTCCTCCGGAGTCCCGATCAGCAACACCGGAGCATTACGCGTCGCTTCTTCACTCGGGAAGCCCATCGCTGAGCCGACTGCCTTCACCGCGGCATCCGCCTCGCTCTTACTGCGTGATACATTCACCATCGCGATCCCACTAATTTCCACGGACCCGGAAGCACGCCCAGCGTCCGCGACGAAACCGTGCAACATGTTGATCCGCCGTTTGAGATCAGCTTTGTCGAATCGCACTGCCGCGTTTGGGTCTTGGACGAAGTCTTTGCCATTGATTATGGGCGGGATGAGGTTGACGATCTGCGCTTCCGCTCCGGCAATCTGCAGCAGCTTTTTCCCCGCTCCGCCTACCATGATTGGTGGGTGCGGCTGCTGCACCGGCCGCGGATGGTTATAGGCTTTCTCTATGGAGAAATAGCGTCCGTGATAGGTCGGCGCTTCCTGCGTCCACATCGCCTTGATCAACTTGATCGCATCGCTAAGTTGATCGAGCCGCTCGACGTTCGACGGATACGGGTACCCGTGAGCTTCATACTCGGCGCGTTGCCACCCAGAGCCCACACCGAGTATGAGCCGCCCGTTACTGATATGGTCAAGGGTCGAGGCGATTTTGGCCAACATCGGCGGAGACCGAAATGACATCGCCGTTATCGCCGGCGTCAAACGCACGTTCTTGGTTATCGCCGCGATTGCGCTTAAGGTGGAGAAGCACTCGAGCTGTGGGGTTTGTGGCGACCCCAAAGGAGAAAAGAAATGGTCGTTGATCGAAACGGAGTAAAAGCCATGCGTGTCAGCCCATGCCGCCGCAGCTCGGGCTTTGGCGAAATCCCCAGTTGGCAAGAAGAGACCAAACTTCACTTCACTCATGTACACAAACCTCCCACGATTTCACGAGTCATAATCTGATTCGGCCAAAACCTACGTTTTTATGCCGCCCCCGTCTAGCCGTCTCCTGATTCTCCTCTCGAAGGAGAACATTTTGTGCGACAAAGGGCATAACTGTAGATAAAGAGTGAACGGCTTGCCAATTCTTGTCCTCCGAGGTGGGGCGAGGTATAGGAAGGGCAACTTACCTAAGGAGTGATCGAACTATGCCGGAATGGAAACCGCCAACGCAGACTGAGGTTGAAGGCTATTTTAAGCGTCTCAATAATTGGGGTCGTTGGGGAAATGACGACCAGCGCGGTACTTTGAACCTGATCACTGCAGAGAAGCGCGCCTCTGCTGTCGCCTTGGCTCGCGCCGGACGTGTAGTCTCACTGTCGCGGGATCTCACGGCAGAGCAGCCAACGTTAGACTACCACATGCTCTGTCCAGTCCGGCGGGGGAACTCCAAGGCCGCGGTCGATTATTTCGGTCTGGTGTATCACGGGCTCACCGTGACCCATATGGATGCCCTCTGTCATGTGGAGTATCAAGGTCAACTGTATAATGGCCGGGGCTTTGACGACAATGTCTGTTTCGGCGGCGCCCAGTGGGGCGCACTGGACGTGTGGTTTGACGGGGTTGTCACTCGTGGGGTGCTTCTTGACGTCGCGGCCGGACGGACGGAAGGGTATGTCGATATTGGCAAACCGGTGACTCCTCCTGACTTGGACGCGGCCGCGGCCCGCGCCGGGATAACAGTCGAGTCCGGCGATGTCGTCGTTATTCGTAGTGGTCGAGAGGCGTACGAGTCCGCGAAGACCAGTCTCGCCTCCTCAGTTTCTCCACGAAGTTTCGCAGTTGACACGCGTCCGGGTCTACATATCGCTTGTCTTGAGTGGTTACGTGAGCACGACGTCTGTGCCGTCGTGTGGGATATGCTCGATGAATATCCGGTTGGCTATAAGGGGATCGACTTTGGCGTCCACTTAGGGATTCCTTTTCTGGGGCTGTGTCTGATTGATAATGCCTATCCCGAACGTCTGGTGACAGCCTGTGCTAAAGAGCAGCGATACGAGTTTCTCTTCGTGGCGATGCCGTTGCGCCTTGCCGGGAGTACGGGGTCTCCGTGTCAGCCAGTGGCTATTTTCTAGAGGCAGTCTCATAAATAAGTAAGGGGGGAGTTGTCATTGCGAGGAGGAACGCGACGAAGCAATCTCAAGGGGGCGAAGATTGCTTCGCTCTCGCTCGCAATGACAGAAGACAAAACAGACAACCCCTAAGCAGGAGGTATTTGTGAGACCAAGTCTGAATGATTCGGTGTGAATTTTCCGTGCCGATCTTGTAGGGGCAGAGCAAGCCCTGCCCCTAGAGGACGCAGCAAGTAGCGCCCCTACACGTTTAACTGAACGACTACACCACTACCGGGCCAGCGGTCCGCGCAGCAACTGCCCGGGCAATGCACCCGTGTGTTCGTTTTGCCGCAACACCACTTCGCCATTGACCACGGTTGCCATGATGCCTGTCGCTTTCTGCTTGAGGCGACGGGCGCCGGCCGGGAGGTCATACGCCAGCTCCGGCATCATCGGGGTGACGGTGTCGGGGTTGAAAATGACCAAATCCGCATTCCACCCCGCGCGCAGCAAGCCTCGTCCGGTCAGGCCCCAATACGAAGCCGGCACGAAGCTGAGCATTCGTACGGCTTCCTCTAATGTCACCGCTTGTTTCTCTCGCACCCAGTAGCTCAACAGGTGCGTCTGTAAGGACGAGTCCATGATTTGCGACACGTGCGCGCCGGAGTCTGAGAAGGTCACTACCGCCCGCGGGTGCTTGATCATCTCAAGCGCATATTCTTCGTTCTCATTCACTAGCGGTTGTATGAAGAACTGCTGCAAGTGCTTCCCCAGCGCCAAGTCGATGAAGACTTCCACTGGATCTTTGTTCTGTTCCGCTGCAATCTCGGCAACTGAACGATGCGGTGGGTTAGGCTTGTCCAAGACGAGCAACCACTTGAAATTGGCCTTGCGTGGTTCGGCGCCGACGCCACGGCTCGATTCCCGCGGCGTCTGGTGGACGGCCTCGACGAGGTGACGACGCACGTCGGGATCGCGCAGCTTCGCTTCTTGCTCCGCCAGTGGCAGTTTACGGATGTCGCGCCATACTGGCAGTTTGTCGAAGGGGGTCACGGTCTGAAATGACAGTACTACGTTGATCGAGCGGCTATGCACCTGGGCAAACATGCGTCCGCCAGCCGCCGCCGTCTCATCTATGGTGGCAAGATAACGACGCCAGAGGTCGGGCGCATAGCGACGGCTGAATACGCCAAACGTTATCGGCACGCCAGTGTCGACCGCCAACGCTTGCAAACGACCGAGGTAATCGTGACACAGTTCGGGATTGAGATCAGTGTCTTCGCCCGCAATTTCAAACACCCCGGCGTTCATCTCCCCCATCACTCCGACCAGCTGACGCACCTCTTCCCAGGTCGCCAGACGACTCGCGACCGGTTGTCCATCTGGCGTCTGATGATTGCGCGTGCGTGAGGTGGTAAAGCCGATCGCCCCCGCGCGAATCGCGTCGCGGACTTCCTGCTTCATCGCTTTGAGGTCCTTCGGAGTTGCCACATCGGTGAACGCCCGTTCCCCCATGACATAGGTGCGCAAGGCAGAATGCCCAATATAGGCGGCGTAATTGATCCCTTTCGGCAGGCGATCGACGGCATCCAGATATTCCGGATACGTCGTCCAGCTCCAGGTGATGCCTGCTTCCATCGCTTCCGGGGCGATATCTTCGGCGCGCTCCAGGTTGCGCATCACCAATAGCTTGTCCTTCTCACTACACGGCGCTAGCGAGAAGCCGCAGTTCCCCATCACCACGCTAGTAATGCCGTGCCAGCAGGAACACGTGCCCAAGGGATCCCAGAACACCTGGGCGTCCATATGGGTGTGTCCATCAATGAAGCCGGGCGCGACCACGTGACCCTCGGCGTCGATAACATTCTTGGCGCGTTCGCGAATTTTACCTATGATTGCGATCTTGCCATGAACGATGCCGACATCAGCACGAAAGCGCGGGAGCCCCGAGCCATCAATCACCGTGCCGTTACGAATGATGAGATCGTACTGCATGAATCCTCCTTCTTGGTCCGCGGTCACCAATACACCAGTGGTTCCCTTGCTGCCTACGGTACCCGGGTGATCGTACCAAACTGCTCAAAGTGCATATCAAACGCAAAGGCGTGCGTGATACTCAAACGTTCCATGACGACTTTGCTGGTGCAATCCGTAAAACTCCACTCTTTATCCTTGTACTGCTGAAAGACTTCCCACGCCCGGACAAAGTCCTCCTCACTCACTCGCTCTATTCTTACCACCCTTTTGTGGAGGAGAGTATCTCCTGCAGCCGCCGCAACAGAATGACTCTCCCGCAGTTTCAAGAGGGTGAGGAGTTCGTCTAGGACAAAGTCCGTAGTGAGAAGTGGTAGTCGGTTGGCCGTCATCCATTGCAGAGCGGACTGATGATCAGGGTCACGACGTATAAAGTAAGCAAACCAGGCACCAGTGTCGGCAAAGACCGGCATCAACGCTCTCCATAAAGGTAGGCGTCATGGTCCCGATTGCTCACCGCTGGTCCGGTTTCCTGGGAAAGAGCAGTCACTGCGTCGAGCGCCGCTACGATACGGGCGTGTTCCTCTTCAGAGAGGCGCTCTGCAAGAGTTATAGTTCCTGCCCGCCTCTGGGCTAAAAACTCAGCAAAATCAAGCACCTCTTCTTGTTCACGGGAGGCTAACCTGGCCAACACACTTAGCAACCTCTCTTGTGAACTCGTTCCCATAGCCCTTCCTCTCTCGCTTATGTCTAGGATTTGGTGGATCTGACTTTAGTCAAATGACAACCCCAGGGCAAGCGTGTTGTCATACCATCAATCGATGTCCACGAGAACTGAGCCGTGTTCGACCTTAACCGCATATGTCTTGAGGGGCTCACTGGCTGGCAAGGAAAGCGCTTGCCCGGTGCGGATACAGAACCTGGCGGAGTGAAAGGGGCACTCTACTATGTCACCGTCGATATACCCATCTGACAGCGACGCTTCGGCGTGCGTACAGGTATCGTCAGTGGCATAAAATTGGTCATCGACCCTGAAGAGCGCCACCGGACGCGAGGCCGCGAACCTGAATGCCTCACCGGGTTTCAGATCATTGACGCTACACACTTTCACGAACGCCATAGATTTTTTCCTCAGAAGAAAAAACTCAAATTGCGCGCGAGTAGCGTAGCCTGGTCGAGGATAATCGTGCGACGTGCGATCTGCCATCCCGCAGGGGTATCAGTTCGGCGCAGCAGGTCGTGACGCATGCCGACGAACACCTCGACCTCGCGTTCAAGTCGTGAGCGATAGAGGAGGTAATAGCAATCGACTTCATACTCGCCGGGAGTGTTCATCGGGCGAATCATCACGTTGCTCACCAGATGGCGAGTGCGTGAGGGAGGATCTTCTGCCCACGCCATGCCGGTGTGCAGCCGGCGAATTCTCTGGGCAAGGCTCACTTTGTCTTCGTCAAACAGCGCCGCCTCGTGCGGTCCGGAAAACTCGCGGTTCGCTTCGCGCTTGAGCCGATTGTAGCGGGTGGGCATAAAGTAATGGATGTCGTCGGCGAGTAGGGCGTACCACTCATCAAAACGCCGGTCGTCAAGCAAGCGTGCCTCATAATAGAGAAACTGCTCGACGGCCTGCTGCAGGGCTGGCTCGACGAGTGGAACGGAACTCGGTCCCGAATCTACCAAACTCACCGGCTGTTTCTTGCTCGGAGTCTCTCGACTGACAGCCATTGCTTAGTCCTCCGTGCCTAACAGCTCCGCCCAGCGGCGATAGAAACCGCGAGCCGCCATTTCACAATAGACCTGGTTGGTCTTGCCGGGGAATTGTGGGTCGTCGTAGCGCTCGTGCCCGATGCCCATCTGCACGTTGAACGGCCGCTGGCGTGCCATGTAGCCGCGCAGCACGCGTTGGATTTCCAGCCAATTCTCGCCGTCGTCTTGTTCGAAGATCCCGCTGGCGCTAAAGGTCCGCATCGTCGCCTTGCGCGCGGCTTCCTTGGCCTCAGCCGGGGCCTCACGTTCAACTATGGTCCAAGCCCACACTTCGAGTTCGCCCGGTCCACGCGGATGCCACACGCGCATCGTACGTATCCCCGGCAGACAGGAGAAGGTGGGGAACACCGTCAAATGGCCGTCAACTCGGCCCGTGCCACGGGTCTCACCCAGTCGTCGGATGCCCTCTTCGCGGAATTTGCCGACATGATACTCGGCCGCCACCCGGTCCTCTGGCCGCAGAAAGAACGGCGGTTTTTCGTCCGAGAAGAAACCCGTGCCGTGGCCGTGGTCGGAGCTGAATTGGCCACCTTCACTACTGATATTGATGGCAGAGGCGGTCCCACTCACCCGTACTCCTTCCGGTGCCATCACCATCAAGGCCGAGGCGTGGCTGAGATCGGCATGATACATGTCGGAGGCGAACTGTTCAGCGGCAAACTTCCAGTTGCATTTTAGCACCCACTTATGCATCCCACCGATCACCTCGGTCCCGCCATCGGTCCGATCAAAGGCCGCATCCAGGTACCATTTCATATCGCCGAGGTATTCCGCGAAACTTGGCGCTTGCTCGTCCCAGGTGCCGAAGATCAGTCCTTTGTAATTCTCGATCCGCGGCACTCGCGTGGCTCCCCACGCGCTCTTATCCAACGCGCGGTGATACCCGTCCGCCTCGCGCGGCACCGAGACCAGGTTCCCGCCGAGGTCGTACGTCCACCCGTGGTATGAGCACATGAACGCTTTGGTGTTGCCGCCGTCGGCGCGGCAGATCCGCATCCCGCGATGCCGGCACTGATTGAGAAACGCGGCCACCGAGCCATCCTTCTGGCGCACGACCAGTACTGGGTCCTCGGCCATATAGGTGGCGAAGAAGTCGCCGGCCTTGGGAATTTGGCTTTCGTGGCACAGGAACAGCCAGCAGCGAGCGAAGATGCGCTCCAGTTCAAGCTCGTAGATATCCGGGTCCTCGTAAATGCGGGGATCGAGCACACCGGTGCGATCGTCAACTAGGCTAGCGATATCAATTTCATTCCGCCCAGCCCGTCGGCCACGATGAATGAGGCCCGGCGTATTCGCGCTGGACCCATTTATCATATGAGATGCCATTACTCCCTCCTTATCACCGGCATGTCACGCGCTGAGTCTAGATCCTCACGTCTCTCGATGCAACGCTATAGGACCGATTCCGTTTCTCACCTAACCGTCGAGCCACTTGGGATTGTTGATCGCGAGCGCGTCGGCAAGGGACTGCCGGAGGTGTTGGCGCAGGGTAGGGTCATCGAGGGCGATTGCTCCCGTACGGATGCGCTCCGCCAACTCACGGCTCAGCTCCTCGCCGTCTCCTTCACGGCCGACGAGCGCGGTGAGTTGCGCGCGTTCATCCAATGCCTGAGCGCTACGAAGTTCCAGTTCACGGCGAATGATGCTCAGGGCATTGATGGCGACGCGCGTGCGGAAACGATGATACCCCGAAAGCGTCGGCAGCAGTTCCTGTTCAAGGTATTTCACTCCGGCAGCCAAGAGTGTCGAGGCAGGGGGGAGGCTTTGCGGCATGATCATTCCCTCTTTCTTTACTAACTAAAAGTGATAGTCAGTCGCGTTCTTCGACCAGGTTGAGGAAATCCCACAGCGGCTCCTCGATGCGCCGCCCGACAGCACTACGCTCAATCCCGACCTCTTCCACCCCGTGCATCCCAATCTGCAGGCAGTCCACCGCCCACTTCACGCAGCCGAATGCCTCCCAGAAACGCACCCGTGCCGGATCGACCGCGTGACCGCTCGCGTGCTCATACGCCGCGAAGAGTTCCTCGCGCGAGCCGAACCCTCCTACCGGCGGCTGCCCGCTGAAGCGCCAGGTTTTGACGCACAGCCAGCCGAGGTCCAGCATCGGGTCGCCGACGTGCGCGACCTCCCAATCGAGTACGCAGCGGATGCCCTCGGTTTCGTCGACGATCAGATTGCCGGTGCGAAAATCGCCGTGGACGACGGTGTGATGTACCTTCTCTGGTAGGTGCTCTCCGACCCAGCGCAGGCCGAATTCGAGCGCCGGCAAGCGGAGTCCATAGAAGTCAACGATCTGGCGCCGATTGGCGAGTAACTGCGCCGGGTCGAAGCGATTCAGGAACGTCACCTCATCCACAGCAATACGATGAATGTCTGCGAGGATCCTACCGCACTGCGCCGCCATTAGCGCTCGCGCCGGCGCGAACCGCTCCTCGCGGACGATGCGCGGACCGAGGGTTTCGCCGGCGACCCACTCAGTGATGTAGCCGGGACCGATGCCGTCCGCCTCATCCAAAATCGCGCGGACGCGCGGCGCCGGGACCCCCGCGTTCACCGCGGCCAGCATCACCCGTGCATCTCTTTCTGTGGACGCCCAATTCGGGCCTTCCGCCGACGGAGTAGGTGCTTCCGACACTATCCCACCCGAGAGCTGCACGATGAATCGCTGACGTTCGCCGCCGATGTCAGCGGCAAAGGACCAGGTCGTCTTGATGGCGCCCCCGGTCAACCGCTGCAGGTCGTGAACCGTCCCCGGCGCGCCAATATGCCGTGCGACCGCCATCGCCAGGCGCGGCGCGAAATCATCGTAACTCACGGCATTATTCCTCGGACTGCGCGCGCCGCCCGAAACCAAACATCACCTGCGCGATCCGGCGCATCTGAATCTCCTCCGCACCTTCAGTGATACGGTAACGGCGGTGATGGCGATAGATGTGCTCGAACGGCTTGTGACGCGAATAGCCGATGCCGCCATGCACCTGCATGGCACGGTCCGCCGCCTCGCACACCAAACGATTGGCGCGGTAGTTGCACATCGCCACCTTGTCCGAGAGCTTGAGCGCGACCTCGGGCTTGGACATGCGGTCCATCTCCCACGCGGTCTGGTAAATGAGCGCGCGCACCATCGCGGCTTCGGTATGGAGTTCGACGAGCGGCCACTGGATGGCCTGGTTCGTCGCCAGGGGCTTGCCGAAGGGCTTACGCTCTCGGGCGTACTTTACTGCTTCGTTGATGCAGTACTGGGCCGCGCCGAGCGATGAAGCGGCCTGACGAATGCGATTCTCATGGACGAAGTGTTGAGCGACCGCCAGCCCGTTCTGCGGATCGCCCAAAATCGCCGCCGCCGGGACATACACGTCCTGCAGCGAGACCCGCGGGTGGTCAGTCGGCATATTAAACGTCCAGAGATATTCTTCAATGACGAAGCCGTCGCTTTTGGTCGGAACGATAAAGCAGGTGATCCCGCGCGGATCACCATCCTTGCCGCTCGTGCGCGCGAAGACCAGATCATGGGTGGCGACGTGAAGGCCGGTGTTCCACATTTTCGCGCCGGTGATGCGCCACCCGTCGCCATCGCGCACCCCGCGGGTCTCCATCCACGTCGCGTCCGAGCCATGTTCGGGTTCGGTGAGGCCAAAGGCGAAGTTCAGAGAACCATCGAGAATGCCGGGGATCAGGGTTTTCTTCTGTTCTGCAGTGCCGAAATCGCGGATCATCAACACGATGGGCAGATTACCCACAATCGAACTTTCGTTCTGCAGGTCGTTATGCAAACCGAGGCCCTTGCCGGCCAGATGCTCACGGATGATCGCCATCGCCAGATTCGAGCCATCCTTCCCGCCGTATTCCTTGGGAAGGGCGAACCGGTAATGGCCAGCCTGATCGGCTCGGCGACGCATCTCGCCGAGTAACGCCTCCCATTCTTTGCGGGGCAGGCCGCCGTGGTCGAAGTCCGTGCGCGCCCATTCGCGCCGATGGTCGAAGAAACGAATATTGTCATTTTCTCGCTCAAGCGGTTTGATCTCTCGCTCGATGAATTCGTCAAGCTCGGCAAGATAGGCGGTGATGTCACCGGGAATCGCAAAATCCACTAGATCTGTCTCCTCTTTTCCGCACTGACCGATTGATTCACTCTATGACAGGTAGTTCTTTGCTACCTTCTCCAATGCCCGTTCAGCAGTTGTTTCTTTCTTCTGCGGGTTCTTCTCGAATTTTCGGGGTGATTGACGCTCACTTCACATCTAATACCGCTGCTCCCCCTCATCACCGGCGTGTCACGCGCTGAGTCTAGATCCTCGCTGGCTTTGACGCAACGCTATGAATCGGTGGTAGTGGTTCAGGTTGAACTCGCAAGGTCCCCTATCTCTTACCGTCCGTTTTGGAACTTGGTGCCGCGTTACACAACTTGGAGTTCCTCGGTGATGAAGGACATGCACTTGTTCAGATCAACGAATTTGAGTTCGTCGGGGCGGATAATCTCCAGATAGCGGGGTTCCTTAAAAGCCGCCTGCAATTCCTCCACGTTATCGAACCACAATTCTGCGACTCCATCGTAAGCGCCTGCCGTCCCCAGTGGCATCGCGCCTTTCATGAGGTGACACTGGACATACTTCCTGACGTGACGAATAAACTCTGGAACACTTTTCACCACAGTTCCGTGGTGATTTTTCCAATACGCATCAAATTCCTCCCACGTCATTCCGGCTTTGCGTGTTGCGCAGATGATGTACTTCACCATGTCTCCGCCTCCTTTTATTGTGGGTTTCTCGCTAGTTACGCTACGTCTACGATATCATGTGGCACCTGGCGTGGCACGTCCCCCGCAAACAGTGATGCCGCTGTCCGATCCACCGCTGCATGCAGGGGTTTGCCTTGAATCAATCCTTGACACGGTGAGCAACAGTGCGCGATAGTGCCCCCAGTTGTATGCTTCTCGCCACTCTGGCTGAGCAGGGTATCCACCAGTGAAGTGGCTGTATATTTAGTCGTTAACCACCCCAAGCGCAGGAATTCCGATTCAGTAGGAGGAAGCAAGAATGGAAGCACTGAAACCCGAAGATGCGGATCGTCTGTTTGCGGAGCGTGTCCATGCTGGGGACTTAGAGGGGGTACTCAAACTCTATGAACCAGGTGCCACACTGGTCATGCCCGAAGGCGACGTGACCGGGGCGGTAGCCTTGCGGGGCACCTTGAGCCAGGTGTTGGCTGCCCAGCTACGGCTGCAGACGAATGTGACGAAGATCATTCGCGTCGGAGAGGATCTTGCAGTCCTGTACAATGAATGGAGTGGCTCGATGATCGGGCCCGACGGCCAGCGGACGGCGCAGGCCGGGAAGGCGACCGAGGTAGTGCGCCGACAAGCTGACGGCACGTGGCGGTTCATTGTTGATGATCCGTGGGCGCGGGGCTAACGTCTCGGGCGCCTTCGGCGAGAGACCAAAGAGGAAGAGAGGAGCACACAGTAGGCCTTCGATCAGCGTGACGATGCTTCACCTCCCGTCCCTGTGGCACCTGCTTGCAGTTCTGGCGGAATGTGAAAAGTCTCATGTGAGTATCGGCAGGTGATCAGCTGCGTTGGGTGGTTTTGAGCCGAGGAGGCGAAGCATGACAAACTCACTTCCAGTCGATGCATGGGAGGAAGTGCATGACTAACTCCACTGAGTCTGGGAGGTCCGATGATCCTTACAACCTCAATCGCTTCGTGCAAGCGCAGGAAGACGACTACGAGCAAGTACTCACGGAAATTAAGAGCGGCAAGAAGCGCACCCACTGGATGTGGTATATCTTTCCGCAAATCGACGGACTGGCTGTGAGTTCGACCTCCAAGCGCTACTCCATCAAGAGTATCGAGGAAGCCAAGGCGTATCTGGATCATCCTATCCTCGGACCGAGACTGCTCGAGTGCGCGGAGGCGCTCATCCACATCGAGGGCCGATCGGCGACGGAAATTTTCGGGTTTCCCGACGACCTGAAACTGAGGTCGTGCGCGACCCTGTTTGCCTGCGTGTTACCCCCGGGTTCTGTGTTCGAGCGCCTGCTCAAGAGGTACTATCGTGGTGGGCGAGACGAAAAAACACTCCAGCTGCTGGGCATTGCGCCTGACGTTAGATAGCCGTCTGTTGGGGTTGTTTATGAGTGCATGCCAAACCGGGCGCTGTACTTGACCGGCCTGCAGCACGAATCACTGCCCGATTTTTTCCGCGTATAGACGAGGGCTCTTTCAGACGGCGAGCCACCCCGCCCTGGGGGGAGGCCGCCTTCTTCTAGTGCTTTTGTTCCAAAACCGTGAGGCGGGCTTTTACTTCGCTAAGAACATCTGCCAGTGCAGTAATCGCCTGTGCTTGCTGTGCGATCGTCTGTTTTTGGTGCGAGATCGTTTCTTCTTGTCGACGAGTGGTCTGTTCTTGTTTGAGCCTGTAGAGCGTCAACTCCTCCACCTTCTTGAGCAACCGCATCTGCAACTCACTCAGATTCACCCCTTGTGTCTTAATCTCTTGGGCCGAGGGAATGTCTGGGAGATGTTTCTCCTTCTCCACATAGGAGGCGAGTGTAGTGAGTGGCATCAGCTTGTAGTCTGACTCAAACACATAGTCGGGCACGAGGAGGGTCGTACCTCCAGCGATGAAACTCCCATTCGCACGGATATTGCCAGTCACATCCAATTGCTGGGACGGCGCGAGATTATTAATCCCCACTCTGCCCGTATTGGTGATGATCATGCGCTGCTGATTGACCGTGGCAAAACGGAGCGAGGGATTCACCCCCGAATTTGCCCCTCGGACATTGAAGAAGCCTGCTCCCTGGCCAAAGCTCGCCCCGGCATAGCCGAAATTAAAGGCCGGGCCAGCGTTCAAATTCGGCCCCATACCATTGAAGATGTCTTGCGTGGCTCCACCATTGATATGCAGATTGCCTTGCGGATTGTTGGTGCTCAGCCCCACCTTCCCGCTCTTAGTCAGATAAATGCCGAAGCTCGGCGCCCCTGCATCGACGACAAACGGGGCGGCGCTGGCATTCTGGGTGACGTCGTTGAGGTAGAAGGCGGCCTCGTTCGCGATCAGGTCCTAGATTTGCGCACGGCTGGCGCCGAGGCTGGTGTCTTGCTCGAGCCGGATCCCGCCCTTCCCCGAGCCATACTTGAGGTGCAGCTCCTGTTCAGGGATGGAGGTGCCCAACCCCACGTTGCCAGTATTCTGTACGACGAGGGAGAAGGTTGGGGCATTGGCGTAGATGCGGAATGGGGAAGCGAGACTCTTCTCAATGACCTCAAAACCAGTCTGCTCAGCGCTGATTGTCCAATCGGGGTTCACAACGGTATTGGTATCCTCAAACAAGACCCTCGGAATGTCACTGCTGGCGGTGAGGTTGTCAGCGAAGCTGCCACGCCCTAGGCCATACCAAATCAGGCTACAGAGCAGCAGGGTGAAGGTGAAACGAGGGAAACGGGCAGTGTGGGGGTGGTGCATAGCGCCTCCTTAACACTACATTACACGTGGTGATATCTGGTAAAAGAGGCAGAGATGAGGTACTTCACCATAACGTCGCCTCCTTACTGCTTTGGATTGTTTTGAGGGTGTTAGCCTCTGTAGTGCAGTTTCAGCCCAGGTCGAGGCCAGTCCATCGCTACGAGTCGCCCCGTACCCGTGAGGGTGATATATGCCGTTTGCAAATCTGGCCCGCCAAAACAGATATTCGTTGTCAGCGGGTCGCCGGTGGGGATGAACTCTACCGGCGCGCCATCAGGCGAGATGACCGTAATCCCTCCGTTGATCAACGTCGCGACACACACGTTCCCAGCGCTGTCTACTGCCATCGAATCAAGCAGTTGGTAGCCGGGGAGTCCCGCTAAAAGCTTCCCCCCACCAGGACCGGCCAGCAGTGGTCCACCTTCACCGTACGTGCGGGTCAATTCGCCAGGGCTGGGAATATCCCATTGCCAAACCCGTCCTTCGAAGGTTTGCGCCACGTACAGCCGCGTATCACCCGGCGCCAAGCCGATGCCATTAGGGCCATCGATGGGGACAATCATTTCCTTGATCAACGAACCATCCGCTTTGGCGTAATAGATCGCCGTGCGATCTTTTTGGCGCTCTTGCACCTTGCCAAAGTCCGTGAACCAGAACCCACCCGTAGCGTCGAAGACAATATCATTGGGACCGCGTAGGCGGCGCCGATGACATTTGCTGTAAAGGACCTCCACTTTTCCGCTGTCTAAATCCACCCGTTGAATACACCCACCAGTATATCCCTCAGGCAGTCCCTCCGTCGGGTGCCCGTCCGCGGTAAATTTGAGTCCGCCATTATTACAGACGTAGACCTTCCCATCCGGCCCAATGGCTGCGCCGTTGGGTCCGCCACCGGTTTCGGCTACGACTTCCTTGACCCCATTAGGTCGCACGCGGGTGAGCGTGCCGCGCGTGACCTCGACCACTAGTACACTGCCGTCATCCAGAGCAACCGGGCCTTCGGGGAATTGTAGTCCAGAGGTGATTTCTCGCATCTGCGGCATATGTGTCTCTCCTTTCTCTTTCCTTCGCGTATTGAGAGTTATTCACGCCACGGGAGGTGACGATGGTCACCGCTTCCATCATTCGCACCTCTCCTTGAATCCACGGGTGAGAGTCCTGCGAATTGGAGAGCGGTCGGTCGTTTGATCGCGACCTTCCGGACCGATAGATGAGATCTATGACAAGTAGTCCTTTGCCAGCTTCTCTAATGCCCGCTCGGCAGTTGTCCGATCGAGGACCGGCGCCAAAATTAACCTGTGCGCCCCTGCTTCAGCGTACTCCGCCAAGGCCCGCCGGGGATCCTGCGGTTGCAGCTCGGGTTGTTGTAAAAACGTCATCGAGATCTCTAGTTCGTTGAAATTGCGACCGGCCTCGTCGCACAGCTGTTTCATGACACCGAGATGCTGCACAAGATCTTTCGGCGGCAGCGCGACGGGCATCCAACCATTGCCGAGCGCCACGGTATCTTTGACCGCGCGCTCGCATTTCCAGTTCATTCCTCCCGCGCCGATGAAGATCGGCGGATGGGGTTTCTGCACAGGTTTGGGATTGGCGATCACCGGAGGGAATTGGAGAAACTTGCCCTCATAGCGGGCCTCGGGCTTGGTCCACAGCTCCTTCATCGCACGCAGATAGTCGCGGGTAATGGGCCAGCGCTGACGAAAGTCTACGCCCATGATCTCAGACTCATCCGCTTGCCAACCCGCGCCGACGCCAAAGAGCACGCGACCACCGGAAAAGTAGTCTAATGTTGCCACTTCTTTGGCCAGCGCCAAGGGGTGGCGTTCTGGGACCAGGCAGATGGCCGTACCGAGCTTGAGCGTTTTCGTCACCGCCGCCGCCATACCCAACAAGACAAATGGGTCAGGGAAGCGCGTGTAGGGGTCAGGGATTTTGCCATCCAGCGCGGGGTAGGGGACCTTCATCTGCACGGGGATGATGGCGTGCTCTGGCACCCAGACCGACTCGAACCCTAACTCCTCGCATCGCCGGGCGACGGAGACCGGGTCGAGGGTCTTTTCTGACAGCATGGCGAATACGCCGATTTTCATGACACCCTCCTCACCAAGTTAGGGCGATTACTCCCAGAACTCAGCTACCAGCCCCGGGACTCGCTCAAAGTCCCAATGGTTGCGTGAGATCAAAGTCGCACGATGAGCAACACAAATCGCCGCGATTCGCAGGTCGTGGGTCCCCAGACGATTCCCTTGCTGTCGCCACTCGTGGTAGAGCGCCTCGGCTTGCTCAGTGTACGATAGAATGTGAAGACGTCGAAAGTCAGAGAATGTGTCCTCGAACAGCTCATACGCACGAGCAAGGTTGATGCTGGTTTGTCCCGCTTCGGCCTGCCGAATAATGTTTAATCTGCCACGCAGGATCCCTTCAATCACGATCACTGGCACGGTCTGTTCGTGCAGTGGAATCGTTGCTGCACGCCCCATATAGGCGATATTTCCCAGGAGGACTTCCGTCAGCACATCCGTGTCGAACGCGATCATATCTTGCTGCGCTCAGCATCGCGTTGCAGGTACGCTTCCTCACAAATCGTGCGTAACGTTGGGTCTGCCTCGTACTTCCCGGCCAAGCTGGACACCCCAATCGTTTCAATATCCAGGGATAGCAATTCACCAAGGGCAACGCGCTGCTCAAGTTCCTTTTTCAGGGCATCGATGGCTTGGGAGCGGGTTGGTCCTATTACACGCACGGTTGGTACTCCTACGAGCGACGCCACAAACTGACCATCACTGGCTTCTATCACAATAGGGAAAGTCATCTCTGAAACTCCTTTTGCTGATCTTACGGAGGCTGTTGCGCGATCTCAAGCCGCTTGTTGATCCGACTGAGCCCCCTGAGCCCTAACGCTATATGGACTGCCGAATTCTCTTCACAATTGCCGCGCAGCCCATCACAACTCCGCCGCCTCACAACTTGATCACAAAAACTTCTCATCCTGTACCACCTTTGCTGTTGTCATGGCAAGCGTGACTTCACTCCTGTCGGGCTGCAACATCCTGCAGCCTAACGTGTCCGAACAACCTCCTGCAGGCCGCCCCACCCTAGAGACGACCCATCGGACTAAACACGCCTCGGCCGCCACGATTTTAGACATGCGCAAGGTTGTGCGATATAGGGATCCTGCACTCACGCATCGCGACTTCACAAATCGGTTAACGAAACATGCCCGCGAGCAAGCGAGTGAGCGCGGTGCGAACGAAGCAGAAGTCAAGGAGGCGATCACGAAAGGCTCGCGTGAACCCGCCAAGCATGGACGGAAACTTTGCCGCTATAACTTCAGATTCGGAAAGAATTGGCAGGGTAAGCATTACCCGATCAAACAGGTCGCGCCCGTCGTCAAAGAGGAGCCGAACGAAATAGTTGTGATTACGGTCTACACGTTCTATTTTTAGGAGGCACACCAATATGAAAATCAGCTACGATTCCGAAATTGACGCCCTCTACATTCGCCTGCTCGAAGGCAAGCACGAGTGCCGCACTGTGCGGTTGAACGAGGAAATTGCCCTCAATATCGGCAAGGGCGAAAAGCTCGTAGGAATCGAGATTCTGGACGCCAAGGAAGTTTTGGGGGCTGGGAAGCTGCCGTCAGTGGTGTTGGAGGGCATCACTGCATCGACCTCGCCGCTGGCCACGCGTGCGAAGCTTTCCAAGAAGTCCGGTACGTGACCTGGGCATAACGCGACATATTGGCAGGGCCGGTGGAGCGGATTCTGACCACCAGGCAGCGCGATTCTGAGGCGGACACGACGGTCTACAGCGTGGCGCCCAGAGGCGTCAACGCAAACCGTCCCTGTTCGTCTTCGGCGAATACGCCGACGCTAGCCAGCGCGCGCAGGATGCGGCGCAGTGAGGGGGCGTGAGTCCCGGTAGCTGCAGCCAGTGCCGTACTCTCCTGTGGTCCTTCTGCAAGGAAATCCGCAATGCCCAGCTTGGCGGCGATATAGAGTGCGCGCGACACCCAAAATCCGGCGATCAGTTGCAGCATCGCTACCGAAGGCGGCGTTTCGCTCGACTCTGTACGCTGGTCTCGGGTAGGCATACTGCTTTTCCTCCTGCTCAGAGGCTATTCTTCAGGAAAATCGAACGTTACGCGAAAACCGTCACTTGAAACTCGCCACCACCTGCCGTCAATATCGTGCGGAATGGCCGTCGAGTGGGCGAGGAACGCGACTCCCGGATCCTCGTACATGATGTATTGCAGATGATCATCTACCCGCGCCTCGTCGTGATCAACGACCAGCATAACGTGGGACAAATCGTGCCAGTTCAGGAACTGAAGTATGTCAAGCGACGACGTTCCCTGCGCTTCGCCGCGGTGCGACACCACATAGATCTTCTGACCGCCTTCGAAGTCCCGGAGCCTGGGCTTGCGGTTGCGGAAGTCCACCACTCTGCCCGCGATGGTCCCGACTGTGTTGACGACGTTCGACGGAGGTCCATCAGTGCGCATCTCTGCCCAGGTTCGCTCGGTGACGCTCTTCCAGTTATTGATATGGGGTGGAGAGATCGGGCGCACCTGCGAGACGAAAACTTGCTCTCGGCGATCCACCATGAACTCTATGTCGAGCGCTCCGCTCAGCGCCTGTCCAACTGCAAAAACGCTACGGATCAGTTTCTCTGAAATCCCGATCGACCTCTGCTCGCACCTAGCAAATATACGCACCGGGTCACAGAGAAATATGGAGATCGGTGTGTCGAAGTACTCGATCAGGCATTGATCCCCGAACACGTACGCTGTCCCAAACATCATCACGTCTTCGATCTTGCTTGAGAACATCACGTCTACGGGTCGATCGCTCTTGATCTTATGACGCGAATAATAATAATCGGAATACGGGATGTGACGGTCGGACAGGACTTTCTTCAGGCCTCGCGTGAGATTCTCCGCCCGCAGTGTTTTCTTCCGCGGAACATAGGACGGATAGACACCTGCGAACGACAAGTGTGGGACAAGAGACTCGTCTAATGGCTGCGCCCTCACGAAAATTTCATCGGAGGCGAGATATCGTGTCCGGTCCAAAAGTGCTTGCTCCAAGAATGGGACCAGCCCGTTGCCCTCCTCGGACAGGCAAAGGGAGGCGATATCCGCGTGCGGAATGATGCAGAATTCGGGTATGCGGATGTCGAGGGACTCCGCAGCCGCTGATAACTGCTTCAGCATTCCCAGCCTGATACAGGCGGGCTGGCCGGAACTCATGGCGCAATGTCCTCTCTGCCCTCCGGCGGTCGGTAATCCGTGTGGACTTCCAGCCATTTGGCCAGCGAGTAGAGTATCCAGAGAGGGAATCCTTGTTGTCCAGACCGTTGATGCTCTTCGAGCAGGTTTCCGGCCCTTTTCCGATCAATATAGGCAAACAGCGGGTGCTCTCTGGCCGCAAGAATTTCGCGCTGCACCCGCCTGAACACAGTGTTGTTCATGAAAGGCGTCAGCACTCTGCCGAAACCGATTTTCTTCTCCTCAACGTACGTGCCGTCAAGGTAGCGGGACAAGATCGACCGAAAAATATACTTTGGTGTCTTCTGTTTCATCTTTAGCGACATCGGGAGACGCAGCGAGTATTCGACCACACTATGGTCTAGAAAAGGAACGCGAGCCTCCACCGCGCCAGCCATCGTGGCAGCGTCAACTCGCGAGAGCAAAAATTCGGGCAGTCGCAAGCGGAATTCCACGTGCTGCAACTGTCTCAGAAAGCTGTCATCGCAGTCGTCGCGGACTTCGTTCATAATCTGCCGTAACTTTACATAACTGTTTTCCTGCCCGGGGCCGCTCCATATGGTCCGCTTCTGCTCTTCGCTGAAGGCCTGTACATGACGCCTGGAAGCGACGCTGCCTCCCATGGCGACGTCAAGGTATGCCTTCGCCTTAGTGGGGGCGCAGCGAAATAAAATGTTCCTCACCGAAGCCGGCAAGCCCGCGAACCGACGCAGATGCTGATACTCGCTCTCATAAAGAAGATATGAGGGGTAACCTCCCAACTCGTCCGCACCCTCACCGAATAAGCACACTCGGATGCCTGACCGGCGCAGCTCTTTAGAGAGAAGAAATAAGAGGAGAACGTCATTGGCCCCGAGCGGACAGTCGTGACTAAGCGAGCTGACTTCGCGAAAGGCCCTCAGCAGGTCTTCATCATTGACCGTCCGAACGACGTGCCTCACTCGGAGCGCCGTCGCGATTTTCATAGCCTGCGGTGATTCGTTATAGCCACACTGCACCTCGTGGTCCATTGTGATCGCCGGACCCCCTGCCGCATTTTGGCTCATCAACGCCACAACGAGCGTAGAATCGACGCCCCCGCTCAGTGCCGCGGCAAGCGGCGCACGCCCCGTCGTCATCACGGCAACCGCGTCTTTCAATAACTGGTGAGTGTTATCAATGGCTGCCTGCTCTGTTTCGACGACCGGCGTGTTCAGAAATGACGCCGAGTCCCAGTATCGCCGCATAGTCGAGACACCGGAACTCGTCACTCGGAGGACACAGCCCGCTTCCAGCTTGGAGATATTCTTAAAAAGTGTATGAGGCGCGGGAACGGCGAGGAACGTAAGATAATCGTAGAGGGCGGCGGGTGATAGCTGTTTGTCCAAACATTCCGAGGCGAACAACGCTTTGATCTCGCTCGCAAAAAATAAACGCGAGCCGGCAATCGCGTAGTAGAGAGGCTTTATGCCGATTCTGTCTCGGGCAAGGAGAAGATCCTTGGTCCTCGCATCCCACACGGCGAAGGCGAACATCCCGCGCAATTCCTCGACACATCGCACCCCCCAATGTTCATAGGCGTGGAGCAACGCCTCTGTGTCGCTGGTTTGGCTGCGGAACTGATAGCCCCTCCGCTCTAAGTCCCGACGGAGAGCCGCATGATTATAAATCTCTCCGTTGAACACGACCGAGACCGTGCCGTCTGCGTTACGCATCGGCTGTCTGCCTAACTCCGACTCGTCAGTGATCGCGAGTCGGCTGTGAGCGAGGCCCACCTCGCCGGAACTCGCCACCCAGGTGTCATAGTCATCGGGCCCGCGGTGGCGAAGCGCCGCGACCATTTTCGCTAGGATAGTGGCTTGGACGCCGCCCGATCTGTCGAGATGTAGGATGCCAGCTATGCCGCACATTTATAGATGAAAACTGGGGGCGGCCCGGCAGGCGGCGCGCCTCGGCCGCCTCTCCGGGTCTCCGTAGAGGTCATCAACACGGAAGAGCGATTGGCGCGCGTCTGCTCACTTGCCCGTGATCTGCACTAGCTTCGCGGTTCTCGATGGGTCCTCGTCAATAATAATTTTGTCTAGTGACAATGGGGCCGGCCGGTAGGACGAGCGTTGAAACAGCTCGATCATGTATTGCAACTGCTCCCGCTTGCTGCCCTGCGGCGCTTTGGCTAAGTCAGTCCAGTTGCAGGCCCAGGCTGTGTTGTCCGCGAACACGAATAAATCGTAGACCCCTTCGTGGCAAGGGAAGTACGGACAATCACGGCAGACACCATCGAGGTCGTAATGCGAGCCGTTGCGAACGCTCTTCAGCGTGACGTTGACCCCATTAATGGTGTAGATCTTCGTAGGCGTCCCGAAGGCCATCGAGTACTGGTGGTCAGTACGCTTGGTGGCCCGGCGCTCGAACTCCCTTTCCAACTCGGCCGAATCGACGTAAACGCTATCCCACTCGTTGAATGCCCAGGGTACAGAAACAACGTCCTGAATCTTCAGATTCGTGCCCAGTTGGCGACAGTAGTCGATGATGTCCCAGATTTCGTGGATGTTGTGCTTGTTGACGACGGCGTTCAAGCGGTAGAGCAGACCCGCTTCCGCCAGCATCTCAATGCCTTCGCGCGCAGTGTCATAATACCCCGTCGTCGCGCTCACGGCGTCGTACACTGCCTCACTGGCGCCATGATAGTTCACCACAAAGTGGCAGTTGCCGGGCGCACCCTCCCATTTATGGCGGTATTTCTTGAGCAACGTCGCATTGGTATTCACCAGCACGAACGCGGCGTCCGCGGCCACCCGCTGTAAGATGGTGGCGAAGTCCCGATGCAAGAGCGGCTCACCCCCGGTGATACGGAATTTTTCGACTCCGAGTGATCGCGCCGCCGCATGCCACTCAAGCAGTTCCTGCGTGTTGAACTGCTTCGCGTCGGACAGCGTCATTTCCGCGCCGTCCCCGCAGTAGACGCACTTCTGCGTGCACACCTTAATGATGGGAAACGTGACGTAGGGAACAATCTTCCTCTGGATTTTGTCAGAAGCTCTAACCAATCCGAAATCTCTCATGACACTCTCCTCGTTAGACTCAGTTGAGGTGGTTGCGCGCCGAACATAAAGTCACGGCGCTCGAAGATCGATAGTGCCTCTTGGAGATCAGCGGGCTCTAAGTCATTGGCAGTTAATCCACGGACGGAGCGCAGACTGTAGAAGTCGTTACCGAGATGGGGAAACTGCTCTTTCGCAAGCTGGTAGTACTGTGTTCCGAATCGTGGGGTGGCGACCATCACGCCACAATACGATGCTTTCGCCGCGTGCATACCGGCAATCGTGATATTAATCGACTTCCGCGTTTCTCCGGGCAGTCCAATCATCACGAACAGATGCGGCTCGATGCCCGCTTTGCGGCAGTTCGCGATCGCCGTAATCGCCGGCTCGGGACCCGGGTACTTGTTGCTCATGGCGATGACCTGCTCGTCGAACGACTCCACACCGAACCAGAGATGCCCGCAATGCGCGGCCGCCATCTCCTCGAGTAAGGACAGCGGCACCGCGTCACACCTGACCTGCGCCGACCATCCGAGCCGCAAGCCGCGTTGCCTGACGAGGGCGCAGAATCGTGATACCCAAGAGGCGTCCTGCGAGAAATGGAAGTCGAGGAAGAAAACGTGAGCGGCTTGTTCTTTCTTCTCCAAGTACTCCATTTCCTCGACGGCGCTTTCGGGGCTGCGGTATCTCACTCGCCGGCCCCAGAAGTTGAAGCAGAAACTGCAGTCATACGCGCACCCACGCGTCGCGAGCATAGTCGCGCAGCGCTTCTGCGGCTTCAGGGTGTTGTTGACATAGACATCGCCGTAGTAGTTATCCAGGTCGATCAGGTCATAGGCAGGAAGGGTCCAATCGTCCACCGTCTGTTTGGATTGGAACTGTGGCCCCAACTGCACGAGTTTATATGGACTCACCCCTCCAAAATCGTCAACCCGCTTCTCCCGCGCGCCGCCGCGGACGCATACTTCTGTTAGCTGCTGGAGCGCCGCGCCCGCATCAATAGCTTCTACAAGAGACAGGAGCCGGGTGTCCAATTCTCCCTTGAGGACTACGTCCGTTTGACTCTCGTTAAAAACTATATCGGGCCGGACCGTGCCGTGCGCGCCGCAGGTAATGACCGTTGCCTCCGGGCAGCGTTGCTTTAAAAACGTAATAGTCCGGAGAGCATATTTCAGGCGGTAATCAAGGAAATAATTCTGGATGTGATCGTAGGGAGTGGTTGTAACGACGATGATATTCGCCCCAGCCATCCTCTTGGCCAGCGCTTCCAGGGTCAGTGCTTCGACGCGGTTATCTACCAGAGTGACGCTGTAACCATTGTCGCGTAACCGCGCTGCCGCCAACAACATCTCCAGCGGAGGCTGAAGGAAAGAGTTTGCAGACAGGAACTCCGGAACGACCAAGGCGACCGTGCGCCTCCCGGTGGGCTCGTTGGAAGAAAATATTGCCGGTCCGTGCGCCCCATTAGAAGATTGCTTGGCTTCTCTGAGATCGAGGTGTGAGTTAGGGAGTGACCCCGGCTGTCCCTCAAGCCTACGCGAAATCCTCTCGTTAATCTTTGACGGGCTGGCGATCGAGCAGTCGCAGGATCCGTGATTTACGTACATGGTGTAGGCTGCGGTGAAGTTCGCCTGCACCGTCGGCGACATGTTCTCCACGTAATGGACCAACTCGGCAAGGACCCATGAGCGTGTTTCAGGCTCTGCCGCCACTGCTAGAACTAACAGCCTCTCCAGCAGTGCAGATTGGCCCTCGCGATCTAGTTCTGATAGCAAGAGCCCACAACACCATGTGGCGGTTTTCAGTGCGTCAACACTTTCTGAAGTCAGTCCGGCCAAGATCGAGTGCGCTGAAATACTCTGCTTCATGAGTGTCGCCTATTTGAGCAGCGCTTGCACTATTCAGGAAGAGACCACCCCCATGTCACTGTCGGCCTCTTTTTACTTAGCGCTCCGATATACAGGTGCCGGATTATATGCCTTTGTAATCTGAGGTGCTAGTAGTTCATCCCAGTGACGGTGACGGATAGAGGCGGAGGAGTTTCTTGCGACCCTGCCGTGCCCTCTGCGTGGTCCGGTGGTCTGGTGCTGGACACGATACAAAAATAGCAGCGATACTCTGCTCGCTCCGACCTTGCAATTTTAGCGCCCATCTGACACATACTAATCCTTGCGAGGTCGGCTCGCGCACAACCAATCGTGTCCGGTGCTGACTGAGTCCCCGGCGGATCACTCCCCGCCTCGGCGCTCCTGTCGAACTTACGAAGTGACGATATGATTCGTATCGGTCTCATCGACGTTCTCGATCAGCTCAACAGCGATGATAGAGAGCACCTCGGACTTGCCAGCATTGCTGCTTACTTGCGGAGGCATAATATAGCAGTTGACTTGCTCTCTTTTGTGACTGGTGAGTGCTCCGAGGCCCCGAGTCCGGTTACTCTGCCTCAGTACGACCTCTACGGATTTTCCCTTTACCCGAACACTGCCGACGAAGTCACCAAGTATGCAAACGCCATAAAGGCTATCTACCCCGACAGCTTAGTGTGTGTTGGCGGACAACTCGCCACCGCCGCAGCTTGCGAGATTCTCGACGATTGCTCCAGTATCGATTTTTGTGTGTTGGGAGACGGTGAAGACCCGTTGCTGCGTGTCGTTCAGGCGATGGCATCACGGCAATCGCTGCACCTGATCCCGGCGATCTTGACTCGCACTTCTCCTGCCCGTACCGTAGTGATCTCCCGCACCGAATTGGACGAGCTTTCGTGGCCGGTCAGAGATTTCCTCCCCCTCTCGGCAAAACGGGGCAACCGCACGGCCCGGCTCAATTCATCGCTGGGCTGCGTGGCATCGTGTACTTTCTGTAGCGTCAACGGCTACTACGAAGCCGAACTCACCGCTCGTCAGAGCGCACCCTCGCGCCAACTTCTGGTGCACGGCCTGCCTAACGGCACCTCCGGTCAAGAGCCTCAGCGCAGAAAAAAGTGGCGTGCCCGCAGGATGCAGGACGTGTTTGATGAGATTCTGTGGCTCAATCGGAACTTCGGTGTCCGCTCGTTTGTTTTTAACGACGCGAGTTTCGAGGACCCAGGCATAATCGGAAAAAACCGGATCAAAGAACTTTGCAAGTTGATTAAGGATTGCGGCACGATTTTAGCACTTCGCTGCTCCATGCGCGCAGAGTCATTGACGCATGAAGACAATTGCCTCCTCGAACTAATGCGAAGCGTAGGCTTCACTCACATTTTCGTCGGCATTGAGGCCGGCAACGACAGCGACTTGCGTGTCTTTAACAAAAGGGCCAGCGTCGAGGACAACGAGCGGACTATCGCGCTGCTTGAGCGGAATGACATAGACCTCACGATGGGGTTCATCATGCTCAATCCGTACTCCACCTGGAGTACGGTCGCTGACAACTATCGCTTTCTCGCAAAGCATCGTGCCTTCATATTGAGTCAATATATCGGTAAGGTGCACGTCTACTTCGGTACGGCCTTGCACGAAAGGCTCCGGACCGACCGCCTTTTGACCTCTGATTTCTCTTACCGAAAGCCGTTCGCTTACCTGTTCGTTGATCGCAAGGTCCGCGAGCTGGACGATTTTTTGGAAGAATTGCGCGACAACCCTCTCATGGATAAACAGAGTGGCAAGATGTATACCCTCTCGTACACCGTGAGCGAACTCAGAGCGTTGTTTGGGTCGCAGGCGGACTGGGCCGTGGAGGAGTTCCGCGAACTTCGCCTGCGGTCGGCTGCCGTCCTGGCGTCTTATTTCGCGGGACCTCTGGAAGAGGGAGATCTCTCCCGAGCGAGAAAAGGGTTGGAACATTTCAACGCGGCGGTTGCCGGCGTGTGTGAGGAACTGAATTCCTTCAGTCTGAAGCTGGTATACAACCGGACATTTCGCGATTATTTGCTGCGATACAAAAGGCCGGCCACGGCCAACGCATCGAGGTCGACGCCTTTGGTATCCTACAACACCCCGTAGTCATTGGGGCCGGGTACCCGCCTGGCCACCCTGGAGGCCGGCCGGTCCTGGTTTTTCCTTTCATGCCAGATTCGGGGCGAATATCACTTGGAGATATATCACGTGGCTTCACACAGCGCGGCGGCAAAGAGAGTGACTCCTGAGTGGCGCCTGCTCGAGCTCACGACTCTGGGGCTCACTGCGGAAGACCAGACGAAAGAATTCGAGCGACTCGTCCGAGGAGATAAGCTAAATTGGGGCGATATCCTCGATCAGGCGATCCGGCACAAGGTGATTTCCCTGCTCGCGCACCAAATTGGGGAGACAGGATTGTGGGACGCAGTACCTAGTAAGTTAGGCGAACATCTGCGCGAAACGCTCCGGGTTTGCCGTTACCGCGTCAAGGTATACAGAGAAGCCGCAGTCGTGATCGCCGCGACTCTTCGAGAACACGGAGTGCGTGTCGCCTGCACCAAAGGCATCGTTTTGGAGCAGACAGTATACGACGGGAAGGGCCAGCGCTTTTTCGGAGATATTGATTTCATGATCTGCCCGGAGGATGGTGAAAAGGTTACCGATGCATTGCATCGGCTGGGTTATGTAAACGGTTACCTCGATCAGACTTCCGGTAAAATCCAATCGTTTACAAGGCGTGACCTGATTGCCTACCGTCTGAACCCCGACCACTTACCCGCATTTGTCAAAACCCTCGACGATGTGGTCATGCCGCACGTCCACGTGGATTTCGCCTGCAGCCTCACCTGGACGCAATGTAAGTATCAAGCCCCTGTATCCGAAGCGTTGGCAGACGTCCCTCTCATTGAGGTGCCAGGAACAAATGGCAGGACCATTCCCTCTTTGAACTTACATTACCTATTCATTTTTACTGTTCTCCATCTTTTTCGGGAGGCGTGGGTCCTCAATTGGATAGATCTGGGGCAGGACGTTAACCTCATCAAGTTTGGGGATGTGATTCGCCTGTGGACGCGGTTTCGCGAGCAACTCGCGACTAACGAGTTCCGGCGTCTGTTGCAGCGCGTGCAGCTTGAAGAGCCAATCGCCTGGGTGCTCGTCCATGCCGACCGGACGTTCGGTGTGGGCATGGCGAAGGCACTCGACCTTGATAAAAAAGTTACCGAGGATTTCCTGGCTAGCGGGAGCCCAAGGGGAGGGCAGCAGATCCGCTGGCACGGAACGATGCTGGATCGCCTTCAGGCGCGGGACCGCCGCAATCTTCTGACGCGGACAGCGGAATCAATCGCAACTCCCTGAGTGAAAGGCTGGGGCATGGATTTCGATATTGAATTGCCAATTCTCACTGTTGAGGACGACGCGACCTGGGAAGCAATTCTGCGAAACCTCTACTGGGTAGATTATCGCATCGAAGATGTTCGGCGACTTAGCTCGGAACACAGCCTGGTGCGGATCGCCTTCGCAGAAGCCAACGTCCCAACGAACCTCATCAAGTCCATCGAGAGCGCCGCGATGGAGATGTTCAGGCTGCACAAACGCATTTCGAATCGAGTGCTATTCTCTCGTGGCCGGAACGAACAGCGGAACGGCATAAGTCCCCTCGCCGAGTTGATAGAACGCGGCTCGCTGAGGCATATCGATGGGGCAATCGAAGCCTCAGGCCTTTTTCTTTTATTAATGCGATCCCTAGACCGGGAATTCCTCAGGTTTGCGCGCAATCTCCACGCCGAGGAGTACGAGTTTCCATCAACCCTCCCTCTCACCCTCGCGAAGCGTTGCGGCATCTTGGATAATTACTCACATCATACGTACTTTATTGGTAACCTGCAGTACAGTATCGAGACAGTGAAACAACTGCGTTCGGCTATAACTGAATATCCGGACCGTGTCGTTTGGGGTGAGATGCTCGGCAGCCCGGCCAAGATTCTTGCGCCAGCCGTCTGCTATCATTACTGGGGTCATGCGAAAGAAGACTGGGACGACGAGAATGATCTTGAGATCGGGACTGCTCTGGGTAAGTGCTATCGTTTTGAGTTGCCGGCGCCCTCGACGTTGGACCGGCTCAGAGAATTTCGTATGCGAGAGGTTTTCGCTGTTGGAACGACTGAACGGACGAAGGAGATCCGCCAGCGCTTTCTCGACTATCTCGCGGACCTATTAACCAGACTCGATCTAGACGGCAACATTGAAACTGCATTCGATTCGTTCTACCTGGATCAATACGCCTCTAAGCGTTTCTACCAGCTCGGTTTTGAGTTGAAGTTTGAGCTGTGTGGTTGGCTTCCTTATCAGAAGAGAAAGATAGCCGTGGCCTCTGTTAATGATCATCGCGACTTCTTTACCAAGGCGTTCGACGTGGTGAGTCGGAAAGGGGAGCAATTAGAGAGTTGCTGCCTCGCCTTTGGACTCGAACGGCTTGCGCTAGTGATCCTGGAGCAGCACGGTATAGATCCGCGGACCTGGCCGGCCGAACTACGGAGGTTCGCAGATGAACAATGAAGGCACTGTGCCCTTCGGGCCTTGCATTTCTGATCGCCGAGAAACTGACAGCGACTTTACGAGCTCATTCAATAAAATCTTATTGTCGCATCTCCAACTGCCCCCCGATGTCAACGAAGTGCCAGAAGGTTGCGACCTGATGAAGCTTGGTCTTGATTCAATCAGTGCCGTAGCTTTATTGCTCGATCTGGAAGAGGCGTTCGGAATCACCTTTCCCCAATCCATGATTAGCATGGACTTGTATAAATGCTCCGTCGCGCTCCGGCGAGCGGTTCTGGCTCAGATCGAGAGCAGGGAATTTGGGCAACCGAGCACTAAGTGACTCTTCTGCGGCAGAGCCGAAAGCTTCCGTTCGTGAGCCGCTCAAGGCGGTTGTTGCCGATCTCCTCCTTCGATCTTGACTCCGAAATCCAGAAGTGAAAAGATTCCGGCAGTCCCCGTAAAGGAGGTCTATAATGGCCGACATATTTAATGCTTACAAGTTCCTCAATGACGCCTTAGGACTGAATATCTCGGATGTCGAAATTGCCCGTGCTGAAATGGGCTTCCGCCTGAAGTTTATGGACCAGGAGAAATATAAAGTATCGAAGCGGGATCTCAAGAACTGGGAGTTTTTTGCCCATCTTGGTCCCCGGAAAAGTTTCTCCAAACCCGAGCTCGCAAAAGCCGCTCTGGCGAGGCCGTTAAGAGGAAAAGCCTCGGCGAAGACCAAGAGCAGGAACAAGTAAGCCCCGAAGCGTCTGTGCAGAGAACCGCGAGCGTGCGCTCCCGCAAGCCTACTACAAGCGGGGGAGGTCATACTATTTCCGAGAAGCGCGCATACGCGTATGAAGTAGCACGAGACCTCTTTAATACCGGGTCAGTCGAACTCATTCTCCTGACAGGATCGGTTGCGCGCGGCATCGCGTCCGATGATTCAGACGTAGATCTCGCCCTGTTCACCCGCGGGAAGCGAGAGCCCTTCATCCTCACCCGTCAAATCCGGGGAACACAAGTTGAAAGTAATATCTATAACATAAACCGAGTCGCGCACGGACCTGCGACACCCTTGCTCAGCTTGCAGGAGTTACGCGAGGCGGGGAGATTCGCAACCGGGGAACTCTTATTTTCCCGTTGGGAACACTTCGACCAGGCACGAGCCTCTTGGTTGGACGCCTTGCTCTATCCTGAAGAGGTTGCCCGTCTCCTCGCGCTGGCGAACACTTATCTTGATCCCGCACGTCGCGATTCCTGTCACTGCTCTGCCGATCTGGTGTGGATGCTCCAGGGCGCTGCCAGCGCCTTGGCTACGCTCGCCCTCTGCCTCTTTCCCTTCCGATTTCAAAAGCCGAAATGGGTGATCCATGACCTCAGAGAGGCAAATCTCTCGCTCCTTCTAGAGAACGTAAAAATGCTCTATTTCGGCGCGGCCCTTGACGCCGAGGGAACTGGGCGAGTGCTCCGAACGGTTAAGCAACAACTGCTCGCCGGTCTCAGGCTGGGACGTCTCCCCCTTTTGGCGCTCAATAAGACCACGAGTGACCGGTATTTCTATCTCTATCGCACGTTTTGTGATGCTCGTAGCCTCCGGCGCGATAAGGATTTCGCGGGTTCTGCCTACACGGCGACGTACGCGATTCGACTGCTCAACGCTATGCTGCAAGACCCCTCGACTCTGCCGGCACCGGTGCGAAAAGAGGAGGTCGATGAATGGCGGCGCTTCGCCGTCGAAGCACTGATCTCACTCAAAGGTTTAGATGGGGACGCTTTGGAGAAATCCCGTTGCGAGCTGGCCCAAGTCGGTAGAGAACTGAGGCAAGAATACAAAAGACGATTTGTGAAATCCCAGTCCTTTGAAGTCTTTCCCGAAGGGAGTTGGAGGAGCAAGGACTAGTTGACCGCCTCTCTGCCAGCCGTTCAGCCTTCTGAGGAATCTTTAGATCCAGCCGCGGTCTGTAATTTTCTCAAGAATTTGCCCAGCAACGAGCTCAGGACTGAATTGTCCGGCGTTGATGATATGCCATCCTTCCTCTTGGGCGATTGTGGATAATGCGCCCCGGAACCGGCGCTGATAAGTCACAAAATTCTTCCAGCTGAATTCTGCGGGACGCTCGAAATTCCCCGTCTCACCGAAACCGAATGCCGATTTCCTCGACGCCGCCACCTCAGGGTCAATATCAAGGAGACAGGTCAATTCAGGCTTTGCGAGGTCAGCGAAACAACGGCGGGCCTCGTCGAGCATTGACTGCCCTAGTAACCCGTACCGTACTAGCGGCTTGTAGTACCAAGTATCGGCTATCACCATCTCCCGCCGCCGCAGGGCCGGCCGGACGATATGTTCGCTGATGACGTGATACCAGGTCGACGTCAGGTGTAACCACTGCTCGGCCGTCAGCAAGTGCCGTGGACCCCGCAAGACCGCGAGCATCGAGGTCATAAAGCTTTCTACCGCCTGTTCTTGGAAATGAGGATGTTTCGGTTGAACGATAACCACGGGTATCTTTGCCCTGACGAGGTGGTCATAAACCAGGCGCGAAGTTGTAGTTTTCCCCGCACCGTCTCCGCCTTCGATGGAGATAAGCCGCCGCTCGTCTGTCCTCTTGCGATGGTTCATTTGAGTTTAGACAAATTGTGAGTGTATTGATGAGCTCTGGATAGCTTCAGGGTCTGCGTTGATCGCACCCTCGATCTTCCCATCGACTTATCCATCTTTTCCGTATAGGTCAAGCAACAGCCACTCCGGAGCCCCGATTGCTTCGGTGTGTTAGTATTGGTAATTTCACTTTTGGCAAACGAGTACATTTCTCGCGCTGGACGTGTCATGTATCCAGATCCCAGTAACTTCGTCGAACTCGAAGTCGTCAGCGACCTCAGAGCCAAGAGATTCTTTAGACAGCTTTGCACCCGGTTTCCCCCCGAGCCGAATGGCTATTGGCACATCGGGCACGTTCTTGCCCTGATGATCAACTACGGCACTGCGGAAAAATATGGTGGACTGTTCAACTTGCGGTTTGACGATACCAATCCCACTAACGAAAGGCAGGAGTTCGCGGATGCCGCGCTCGAGGACTTGCCGTGGTTAGGAATTCCGATAACCGGCAAATTGGTTTACGCTTCAGATTTCTTCGAAGAGTTGTACCAGATTGTGGAGCGACTTATCCGTACTGGGGATGCATACGTTTGCGACTTGTCGCCCGATCAATTGAAGGAATGGCGGGGCGATTACCACACTCCTGGTAGGCCTTCACCGGGTAGACAACGATCGGTCGAAGAGAATCTGAAACTTCTTGGGAGGATGCGTGATGGAGAGTTCGCGCCGGGGGAAAAAACGGTGCGAGCGAAAATCGATATGACCTCGCCGAATATCAACCTGAGAGATCCGGTCTTATATCGAATCATGAGCGAGCAGCACTATCGGCAGGGCGGGCAGTGGCATATTTATCCCTCGTACGACTTTGCCCAGAGCTTTAATGATGCCCTCGACGGTGTGACCCATTCTCTTTGTTCTAGTGAATTCGTGAGCCATCGCCCTCTCTACGAATGGCTTCTTGAGAAAGCGGGCTTTAAAGAGCCGCCGCGCCAGATTGAATTCGGGAGACTCGGTATTGAAGGGGCAGTCCTGGGAAAGCGGCACATCCGCCGATTAGTCGAAGACGGGGTGTTGAGCGGTTGGGATGATCCGCGCTTGTTTACCGTGAGAGGGATGCGTCGGCGGGGCTTCCCACCAGACGTAATCTGTGACTTTTGTCGGGAAGTGGGCGTATCAAAGACGGACAGAACGATCGACGTGGTAGTACTCGAACAATTCGTGCGGCAAAGATTCAACGTGTCCGCGTGCCGAAGAATGGCCGTCCTGAAACCGGTCAAGCTGGTGCTGGAAAACCTTGCGGAAGGTGAAGAACTTATCGCAAAAGTTGAGAATAACCCCGAGGATAACAAAGCAGGCATCAGGGAAATCGTCGTCACTCGAAACCTCTTTATCGAGGCCGATGATTTCATGATCAATCCACCCCGAAAGTTTTGGCGACTCGCACCCGGTAAAGAGGTTCGCCTCCGCGGCGCTGTTATAATCAAGTGCGTTGACTATAAAACTGATCCAGCGACTGGAGAGGTTGTGGAGATTCGCGCAACCTACGATCCCGCAACGCTTGGCCAAAATCCTCCTGATGGCCGGAAGGTCAAGGGAGTTATTCACTGGGTTTCGGAGCGTGATGCGATAGATGTAGAGGTGCGCCTCTATGATCGTCTCGTCGGCGAGG
>Ga0187894_10000597_pt1 | contig 48651 bp, 42 predicted proteins | sample GBC1701081metaG_FD_136650 | JGI IMG/M metagenome (GOLD analysis project Ga0187894, IMG submission 136650) | White microbial mat communities from a lava cave in the Kipuka Kanohina Cave System on the Island of Hawaii, USA - GBC170108-1 metaG ... | reverse complement strand
TACCGACATTGACGTACAGATCGGCGAACGGGTTTTCGTGTTCACCCTTGATCGTGACATTCAGGTCGGAAGTCGAATAGGAGGGGGGTAGGCCCGGTATGTTTCATCTATGACGAAGCGTCGACTGGAAGCTCTTTCCTTCGATAACACCTACGCCCGACTGCCCGAATCGTTCTATGCGAAGCTGCACCCGACGCCATTTTCTGAACCGCCCCATCTCATCAGCTTCAACTCCGCAGCAGCAGAACTGATCGATCTCGATCCCGATGAAGCGAAGCGGCCTGAGTTTGCTGCGGTGTTCGGCGGGAGCATGCTCGTGCCGGGGATGGAGCCGTTGGCAATGCTCTACTCCGGCCATCAGTTCGGGGTCTATGTGCCGCAGCTGGGCGACGGCCGCGCGATTCTTCTGTGCGAAGCACGGAACGAACAGGGCAAAAAGTGGGATCTACACCTGAAAGGGGCGGGGCTTACGCCGTTCTCGCGAGAGGGAGATGGCCGTGCGGTTCTGCGTTCGACCATCCGGGAGTATCTCTGCAGCGAAGCCATGCATGGGCTGGGCATTCCGACGACTCGGGCGCTCTGTCTCGTCGGGAGCGACCACCAGGTCTATCGCGAGCAGGTCGAAACCGGCGCGATGCTCGTTCGGATGGCACCGTCCCATGTGCGCTTCGGCACCTTTGAAATCTTTTATTACCGTAAACAGCATGAGCAGCTCAAAATCCTCGCCGACTATGTCATTGCGAACCACTTTCCCCACCTGGGGGATGCGAACAAGTACGCGCGATTCTTCTCCGAGGTCGTCGAGTGCACGGCGAGGCTGATCGCTCAATGGCAGGCCGTCGGCTGGGCCCACGGGGTCATGAATACGGACAATATGTCGATCCATGGCATCACCCTCGACTACGGTCCGTTCGGGTTCATGGACGACTACGATCCCGGTTTCATCTGTAACCACTCCGACCACAACGGCCGCTATGCCTTTAATCAACAACCCTTTATCGGTCTTTGGAATCTCAGTTGTCTGGCGCAGGCGCTGCTCCCGTTGGCCGAGAAGGAAGATTTGAAAACCGCACTCGAGCGCTACACCCCTCTCTGCGAAGGACAATATATGGAGTTGATGCGGGTCAAGTGTGGACTCATCGAGATGAAGGAGGAGGATGCATCGTTGATCCAAGACCTCTTGGCACTCATGCACCTGCATCACGTCGATTACACGATCTTCTTCCGTGCATTGGGCCTATTTCAGACCGGGTCCGCATCGCTGAACGAGCCGCTCCGCGACTTCTTCCTGGATCGTGAGGCCTTCGACAAGTGGGCTCGTCGGTACGAGGACCGGTTGCGCGAAGAGGGGAGTCGAGACGACGACCGCCTGATACGCATGAACCGCGTCAATCCCAAATACGTGCTCCGCAACTATCTGGTGCAGACAGCCATCGAGAAGGCTCAGCAAAAGGACTTCTCCGAGATCGATCGATTGCTCACCCTGCTGCAAAATCCCTACAGTGACATGCCAGGCATGGACGCCTATGCAGCCCCGCCTCCCAACTGGGGCAAGCATTTAGCGGTCAGTTGCTCGTCCTAGGCCATCCCGACAGCCCGGCACTCTTTATGCTCACTTGAAAAGCCGTGTCCCACCCGGGGGACCACTCGACTCACTGTACCGGTGGGTTCATAGAGTGGTCCTCCGTTTCAACAGGTAGACATATGACCTTCGCGGCACAGGACTTACTCGTCCGGTCCCTCGCCCTTGCGGGGCTGGCGCTCATTCTCAGCGCCTGCACGGAGAGTGGGGGTGGGGCGAATCCGATCGCCGTGGCGAATACGGTCACAGTCAGCGGGACGGTGGGCGGGACGCGCATTGTCGCGATGAATGACAACGACCAAATCGTTGTCGAGGACGATACGGCCGGTCGTCCCCCGAGTGCACCAGGCCGTTTCCCATTTACCCTGGCGAGTTTGCCAGTCGGATCGAATCTTCGCCTGTTCTTCATCAGCAATGGCACTCTGTTTCCCTTCTACCTCGGCGGGACCAACGTATTCACCTTCAACAGCGCGGGACCGGTGAACTTAGGTTTCGTCACGATGAATGCGGGAACAGGCCGCGCGACGGCCGAGTTTCCTCTGCTGAACGTAACCCCGAAACCCGAGAATCCCAATACTCCGCCTGGTCTGATTCCGGGTATGGCGCCGACGATCGCTGTTACGAGTCCATCGGTTGGGGCGACCGTTCCTGTTGGACCGGTCACAATCGCCTTTGCGGTTCAGAACCATACGATCGGGAATCCCGGAACATCGCATCTCCATTTCTATCTTGATACGGACGCGACCGCCTATCACTTCTATGGAGGCAGCGGGATCAACGATGACAACGGGGTCCTGTACAACGGGGTCCACACGCACTTCGTTCATTGGAAATCGGCGGCGTCGTTCGACATCTTCGGGCTTCCGTCCACCGCCCACACCGTCCGTTTCGTTCTAGCCGATCAAAACCACAATGAACTGGCGAACACCGAAGCAACCAAGACGCTCAACTTTTCGGTCAGCCAACCGCCGACAGGAGATTTGCAGCTGCAGTCCGTCCTCCCCGGGCTGGACTTCCCCGTGGGATTGGCCTTGGCGCCGGATGGCCGCGTGTTCTTTAACGAGCGGCTGACCGGAAGGATTCGCATCATCAATCCACAATGGCAGCTCGTCCCGACGCAGTTCTGTCAGATCACGATTGCGACGAACGGGGAACAGGGTCTGCTCGGGCTGGCACTCGACCCTGATTTTGCGAACAACAAGTTCGTGTATGTGTATCACACGGCCTCGAGCCCCTTGCGCAATCGTGTCGTGCGCTACACCGAATCCAGCGGTTCCTGTACGCAAGAAACAATCATCCTCGACAACCTGCCGGCCAGCACGAATCACAATGGCGGCATCATCCAGTTCGGGCCGGACGGAAAACTGTATGTCATCATCGGTGATGCGGAGAATACGGCTAATGCCCAGACCGTGACCTCGCTCGCAGGAAAGATCTTGCGCGTGAACCCCGATGGAACTGCTCCGTCCGATAACCCGTTCTTCTCCAACGCCAACGTCAATGCGAAACTCGTGTTCAGCCTGGGTCATCGCAACAGTTACGGCTTCACGTTCCATCCGCACACGACCCATCTCTGGGAGTCGGAAAACGGCCCCGCAGACAACGATGAAATCAACCGTGCTGTGGCAAGCGGTAACTACGGATGGCCGACGGTGAAAGGCATCGCCGGTAATTCGAGCTTCCGCGACCCCATCCTGGCCTATACACCGACCATCGCGCCGACCGGGATCATCGCCATCCCAGAAAATTCATCAACCTATCCTGTCGCCTACCGTAACAATCTTCTCTTTGTGGACTTTAACGGAGGGAAGATTCGTCGAGTGGTCTTGAGCGGGGCGGATCTTACCCAGCTTGGCACGTCCAGCATCGCCTACAACGGCGGGAACGGTGGCTTATTGAGCCTCATGATCGGCGCCGACGGATTCGTGTACGTCTCCAACACCAACGCCATCTTCAAGGTCGTCCCGCAGTAAACCTCTCTCCATCGACAAATCTAACCCCCCTTCGCACTTAACACCTTGCAGTCCCCCTTACTGTCTGTTGTAGAGTGGCTGAGGGCAGCCTAGTCGTCCTCCTGCTCGCGGAACAGAGGAGGGGATGGAGCCTGATGATCTTCTGTGCTCGTGCAACGCGCGATCGCGGACTCCCCTCGTTCGACGCGCGCAACGGAGGATCAACCAGACAACCCTCTACGGAGATAGACGAGCAAGCTCGGTGGGACCATTGGATGAGCGCCATTGGGGATTCATCCAGGCCTCCTGTAAGGCGTGGAGCTTGTCGGATAATATTTCAAGCATCTTCTAGCTGCTAAACACGACAACGGGCTGTTCGATGGCAAAAGGACCTGGAGAATCGAAGCTCGCCCTAGTGGGGGTGGTCACCCTCGCAGTTGCGCTCGCCGGCGTGTTGTTGGTGAAAGAACCTCTGCGCAGTTCACGGCCGGTAGGGACCGGGTTGGATGTGAAACAGACCACCGGTGAGCAATCGATCCGCGCGCGGCTGTGGGAAGATCCGGTGGCTGCGGTGCAGCGGGGTATGCGAGACGCTCTGCCACCGGCAATTGGATTGCCCAAGTCCGTGCCCAGCCAGTCAGCTGAATCATCCCTCACGCAGCGTCTGAGACCACTGAGGCTCGCGATTGCCGACCGAGTCAAGAAGGGTGAGCAGATCACAGTCTTATTGGTGGCCATGAGCGGCGATCCCTATACGGAGAGTGCGGAGTCCCGCATTCGAGATCGCTATGCGGTCGGCACCGCGCTGGGCGTGGCCTGCTATGTCCCGGAGGACGAGGGGCATCTTTCGTTCATCGAGGGGAACATTCAGGGTGTCTGGCATGCGTTGCCGTATGAGTGGTATCGGCTCCGCAAGACCAAGGTCTGTGGCGAAGGACAAGATCGAGCCCAGAGCACTCTCGTGATCTGGATTCCCGACGACGCCCTCAGCCGAGGATTCTTAGCCACCCTGACCTCGTTGTCGCAGACCCTGGTGTGCGAAGAGGCGAAACAGAAAAGCGAATGTCTCCTGACCGACGACCGGCGCAAGCTGGTACATCTGAATCCTACGTTGCAACAGGCCGTCACGTTCAAGCTGGTGGGGCCCCGCAGTTCCTCCGCCCTGCGGCATCTCCTGGATGAGGCCGGAGCCTTGTATGCTGAGCCCCATGAAGGGGTCGGGGTCTGGCCGAATACGGATGGGACCATCGAGCTCTATTCGCCGTGGGCCAGCGCGATGAAAGGGCTCTTGGCCTATGGGCTGAAGAAGGAAGAGGGGAAGGGCCCAGCGTGCCAGACGTACGAAACCTGCGAGCAGGAGTTCTTTCATCGGCTGGCGGCCGCGAATGTGAGGCTCATCTATGAGATCGCATCCGACGACCGGCTCTTCGACACGCTGATCGAGGAATTAGAACGTCGCCAGGTGCGGCTCGGCTGGGATGCGGTGATCCTCATCGGGGAATGGGATTCGTTATATGGCCAGGCATTGCCCATCGAGTTCCGCGCGGCGGCTTGTGCAAAAGTGGCGACCTTCACGGAGGCCGAGCTGAAGCAGATTCAGGTGCCGACGACGATCAAGGCCTGGTGTCCCACCGTCCCGCGCGCGATCGATCTACAGATTAAACGCTCGGCGGACTACGAATCCCTGACCTTAAACATCCACCGGTATAGCTACCTCAGCGGTCTCGATGGGGAGGTGCCGGGCGACGACAATGTGAAAGCCGGGCGTGGAGAGAAATCCAAAGCCAATGAGACAGCGAAGGATGCTCTGGCTGGTGGGCTGAAAGAACGTCCCGAAGGCACCAGTCAGCTTGATTATGTGCGCGCCTTGGCCACGAGGATCCAAGACGAAGGAGAAGGGGCTAAAGCTATAGGCATCCTGGGCACGGATCCCTACGATGCGGTGCTCATTCTCAAAGCGCTCCGGCCGGCCTTCCCGCATGCCGTCTTCTTCACCGTCAATCTCGACGCACGCCATCTCCATGCAGGCGAGTACAAGTGGACCAGGAACATGGTCGTGGCTTCGCCGTTCGGCTTGCAGTTGGACGGCGGTTTGCAACGCGATGTCCCGCCGTTTCGGAGCAGCTATCAAACTTCCACCTACTTTGCCGTGCTCCGGGCGGTGAATCACGTCGCCTGTCGCGCAGAGGGCGATCGGCAGAAATCGGCGGCTCCCTGTACGGCGGGGTATCACGTGGCGCTGACCCCGGAAGACCGGGTCTACGACGCGGCTGAACATCCCCGGATCTTCGAAGTGGGTCGAGAGGGCGCTGTGGACTTAAGCGTCGTCGATGTCGAAGGTGTGAGAACGATCCACCCCTTGCGCACGGATCTCGAGCATTCGGACAATCAGGGTCAGCTGAAGCAGGGCATTAGTCCCAGCAGCCCAACCGTGATGGCGCTGGTCGGAGTTGGGCTGATGATCGGGACTGTATTGACCTGGACCAATCAGCGACTCTGGCTCCGAATCTCGCGCTCCTGGCGTCTGCTCGCCGTGGGCGGCCTCATCATCCTGGTCGGGACGGCGGCTTTTTTGACCATGGGTGGCGTGACGGCTCTCATGGCCAATCATGATGAAGGTGAACCATTTTCGTGGACTGCAGGCGTCAGCATTTGGCCCGGCCAGTGCCTCCGGCTTCTCGCGGTGATCTTGTGCGTCGTCTTCCTGGTCAAAGGATCGCGCGATCTCGTCAAGAACAGTGACCAACTCACTGAAGAGTTCCGGTTCCGTGTCGATCAAGGCCATAGCTCCCGATTCACCTTGAGGACATTCTGGACCAATCTGCAACGGGTCTATCATTCGGTTGCTACCAGAACTGCCCTCACCGTGGATCAAGCCTGGGTCTGGTACATCGATGCGTCACACCCGTTGCAGCGGATCGCGCGCGTGCTGCTCCTGTCCCTGTTGTATGGTGCGATCATGTTTTCCCTGGATCGCTGGGCCCTTGACGAAGAGATGATCCACCCCTGTCGGGGTTGGCTGAGTTGCCAAGTGGACTGGACCATGGCGCTGAGCACCATGGTTTTGGTGGTGTTGCTCAATCTGGCGGTGTTCGATGAGGTCATGTTGTGCCGTCGGTGGATCAGCTGGGTAAGCCTTTCGAGCGGCGGGTGGTCGGAGCAGGTGCAGCTGGAGTACTTGCGCGAGTACGGATTGAGCCAGAGCCATGGGGACGAGTTTGAAAAGCTCAAGTACTTAGCCGGCATCGACCTGATCAGCCGACGGACGGAAGCAGTCAATCGCCTCATCCGATACCCCTTCATCGCCTTGCTGATTATGATCGCCGCGCGCAACGACTACTTCGACATCTGGAACTACCCACTCTTGCTACTGTTGGCCTGGGCGTTAAATGTTATCCTGGCGCTGAGCGGGGCGTTGTTACTTTATCGATCTGCCGACCGGGCGAAGCAGGGGGTTTTGGCCGGGCTGAGCAAGCAAATGATCCAAGCCCTCGGGCTCGGCAAGGACCACGAAATCCGTGCGAAGCAAGTCCAGTACATCATCGACCAGGTCGAGGCCAACCAGAAGGGCGCGTTCGTTCCCTTCTACCAACAACCCGTCGTTGAATCCTCACTCTACGGCGTGGTCGCGTTGCTGCAATATTTGTATCTGAGATAACGGCCGCTCATGCGCGAAGAACGAATAGGCGGGCTGCGGACGAGGATCACAGGCGGCACAGATGGAAAGGGTGGAGGTCGCGGCCCTCTCGTCCTTCTCCTGCACGGCTTCGGTGCCCCGGGGGACGATCTTGTGTCGCTGGCCGACGTCCTGCACGTGCCGGCCGGTACGAGGTTTGTCTTTCCCGAAGGTCCGCTCTCGCTGAGTTTTGGGCCGAGGGATGCACGCGCATGGTGGCTCATCGATATGGCACGAATTGCAACGGATCAAGCGGCAGGCCGGATCCGCGATCTCTCGAACGAGATCCCCAAAGGCCTCGCTCCGGCGCGCGAGACTATGCTGGCGTTCCTCAAGGAAGTCGAACAGAAATTCGGCGCAGACCCACGCAAGACCATCCTCGGGGGATTTTCCCAGGGCGCGATGCTTTCTTGCGATGTGATGCTCAGAACGACGCAGCCCTATGCCGGGCTGATCCAACTGTCCGGAACGCTCCTTGCCATACAAGAATGGGCTCTGCTGCTCCAGAAACGCAAAGGGCTGCCGGTCTTTCAAAGCCACGGGGTGCAGGACGAGCTTCTGCCGTATGTTGGGGCAGAGAGGTTGCGAGACACTCTGACTCATGGGGGACTTTCGGTGGAATGGCACAGCTTCCGTGGTGGCCATGAGATTCCGAGAGCGGTTCTGCAGCGGCTGGGGCCGTTCATCGCCAAGGCGGTCACTCAACCATGAGTAGTAGCCTGCATTCGTTAGAACTCGCAGCCGCCGACGGCAAAATGATTCGTGGCGATCGTGCCGAAGGGAAGGGTCGTCAGATCCTCTTCATTACCGGATTTCTGTCCAAACGCTGGGGCAACAAGAGCAAAGCGCTCGCGCAGTGGTGTGAAGAGCAAGGCTGGGGATTTTGCTGCTACGATGTGCGGGGGTTCGGCGACTCAGAGGGGACGTTTACCGACTACACGTTGTCCGATTGGATCGCCGATGCGCGGCTCGTGTTGAATATGCTGCAAGTTGGACCGTCGATCACAATAATCGGCAATTCATTCGGTGGCTGGATTGCCTGGATGATGGCCCAGGAATGCCCAGCGGTTGAAAAGCTTATTCTCATCGCCCCGGCCTTCGATGCGATCGGCGTCAGAGCCAGGGAAATTTCGGCCGACCGACGAAAACGCTGGAAAGATACCGGCTGGATGCCTTGGGATGACGAGCCCGCTCACAAGGATTGGCCTCTCTCGTGGAAATGGGTCGAGGAAAGCGAAGCCTATTGGAAGACCACCTTCGATCCACTCAGGCCGGTGAAAACGACGATCCTCCATGGTCTCCAAGATACAGTGATTCTCCCGGGCGGGAGCAGTCAGTTCGTCGAGCAACTACTCTCGCGCGACCCCGCATTCCCAATCGAACTCCATTTAGTTCCGGGCGACCATCGACTGAGTAGTCCCGAGCATCTGGACACATTTCGACGTCTTGTGCTCGACACGCGCGCGAGGCGAGAATAGCGTGAAAAGCGCGACAGGGGAACCAGGTTTTGCCCGTCCCGCGCGTTTCGCTTGTCCCGCATGTTCGCGCAGCGCATAGGAGGGCGACATGCTCGTCTTGATTCATAAAGAATGCGGCGGGCCTGTCCTGGACGAATCGCCGGTCGGCGAAGTCTGCGCCATCCCCATCGACCGTTTCCCCTTTTCCTGTTTCACCTGCCTGGAAGAGATTATCGATGAATCGGAGGTCAGGCTCTCAGAGGAGTTGGGCATGTGACGGGCCGAGTCCTCACACTCAGACTCCATCCCGCCGGTTGTGCAACAGGATAGGCTTTTGTTATCGTGGCTGCTCTCTTGTGACCCATCCCACTAATCAGAGGCATACATGGCGACTACGAACGATAAGCAAGTTATTTTCTCACTCGTCAATGTCGGCAAGGTCTATCCGCCGAAGAGGCAGGTGCTGCGTGAGATCTATCTTGGCTTCTACTACGGCGCGAAGATCGGCGTGTTAGGTCTTAATGGATCGGGGAAAAGCTCGCTGCTCAGGATCATCGCCGGAGTCGATCAGAACTACACGGGAGAAATTACCCGTTCGAAGGGCTACAGCGTGGGTCTACTTGAACAGGAGCCGCAGCTCGATCCGGACAAGACGGTGAAAGAAATCGTCGAAGAGGGCAAGAAAGAACTCGTGGCCATGCTACACGAATACGACACGGTCAGCAACAAGATGGGCGAAGCTACTCCCGATGAATTGGAAAAGCTCCTCGAGAAGCAGTCCCAGTTGCAAGAGAAGATCGAAGCGGCGAACGGGTGGGGATTGGAAAACGTGCTCGAACTGGCCATGGACGCGCTGCGTTGTCCACAGCCGGATGCGAAGATCGGGGTGCTTTCCGGCGGCGAAAAGCGCCGGGTGGCCCTCTGCCGCCTCATGATCCAAGAGCCTGATATCTTATTGCTCGACGAGCCGACGAACCATCTCGATGCCGAGTCTGTGCAATGGCTTGAGCAACATCTGCAACAGTACAAAGGCACGGTCATCGCCGTCACGCACGACCGCTACTTTCTCGACAACGTGGCCGGCTGGATTCTCGAACTCGATCGCGGTCATGGCATTCCATTCCAGGGGAACTACACATCCTGGTTGGAGCAGAAGCAGGTACGGCTGGAAAAAGAAGAAAAAGCCGAATCGAAGCGCCGCAAGTCTTTGGAACACGAGTTGGAATGGATTCGCATGTCGCCGAAAGCCCGTCAGTCGAAGAGCAAGGCGCGGCTCAACCGCTATGAGGAATTGGTCAATCAAAGACAGGACGAGCAGGCCGAAGATTTGGAGATCTACATCCCGCCGGGCCCCCGGCTGGGCGATGTGGTCGTCGAAGCCAAGGGCGTCAGCAAAGCCTACGGGGACAAGGTCCTTTACGAGAATGTGAACTTCAGCCTCCCCAAGGGCGGCATTGTCGGCGTGATCGGTCCGAACGGAGCCGGTAAGACGACGATGTTCCGCATGATCATTGGGAGTGAGAAACCGGATGCGGGAACGATCAAGGTTGGTGAGACGGTCAAGCTGGGCTATGTGGACCAGGATCGCAGCTTGGACGCGACCAAATCCGTCTACGACATCATCTCAGAGGGCCACGAGACGATCAAGCTCGGCAAGGCCGAAGTCAACGCCCGCGGCTATTGCGCCCGCTTCAACTTCGCCGGGACCGATCAGCAAAAGAAAGTGAAGGACCTCTCCGGCGGCGAGCGCAACCGGGTGCACCTGGCCCGTATGTTGAAAGAAGGGGCGAACCTCATCATCCTCGACGAGCCGACCAATGATCTCGACATCAATACGTTGCGCGCACTTGAAGAAGGATTGGAAAGTTTCGCCGGTTGCGCCGTCATCAGCAGTCACGATCGCTGGTTTCTGGACCGGATCGTGACCCACATGATGGCGTTCGAAGGAGACAGCAAGGTGGTCTGGTTTGAAGGGAACTACAGCGAGTACGAAGGGGATCGGAAGAAGCGGTTGGGCAAGGAAGCCGATCAGCCGCGCCGCATTCGCTACCGCAAACTGACGCGCTCATAACGCGTCCTTCCTTATGGCACCGCTCGTTCTCATTACCGGTGCGGCAGGGCTCATCGGCCACTATCTCATCAAGACGGCGCCACGCTGGGCGCCGCAGTGGGACGTGCGTGGCATCACCAGGCAAGATGTCGATCTGACCGAAACCGCGTGCCTGACCGGCGTCGTTCGTTCGCTGAAACCCCTGGCGATCATTCACTGCGCGGCTCTCAGCCGGACGAAAGACTGCGAGCAAGATCCTAAACAAGCCCGCCGCATCAATGTGGAGGCCACGGCGCACCTCGCGCAGCTGTCCCAAGACATTCCCTTCATCTTCCTGTCCAGCGGGGAAGTCTTCGACGGGAGAACCGGCTGGTATGGCGAGGCGGATGAGCCGAACCCGATCAATGTCTATGGCAAGACCAAGCTCGAAGCTGAACAGGCTGTCCTGCAGAATCCCAGACATACAGTCGTTCGGATTGTCTTGACTGCCGGAACTTCGGAGACCAGCGATCGGAGTTTTGTCGAAGATATGTGTCAGGTCGCCAAGGCTGGCAAGAACGTGACGCTCTATGCCGACGAGTTCCGCTGCCCGCTTCCGGCCGGCGTCATCGCCCGAGTCGTCTGGGAATTAGTCGATCGCAAGCAGCGGGGTCTATATCACTTAGGTGGGAGCGAACGGCTCTCGCGCTGGGAAATTGGTGAAACCTTGCTGCCTTGGTGTCCGGAGTTGAAAGGCCGCCTGATAAAAGGCTCCGCACGGAACCACGTTGGGAGCCCCCGGCCTGCCGACCTATCGCTCCGCTACGACAAGATCCAGAGCCTCCTGTCGTTTCGCATTCCGGGGTTTCGTGAATGGCTCGCCGGACGTTCACGCCAAGGTTCGGACCTGTGGGACTACCACGACGGAAGTCCGTGAGGCGTGAAGCGTGAAACCTGAAGCGCAGGAACCGGGACATCGGGGGACGTGATGATGGGATCGGATCCTCTGCCCCTCGTCCTCAATGCGTATCTGGCCCTGGCTGTTGTCATGGCGGGGCTCTGGGTCCTGCAACTTCGCGTGCGCAATGCCTCGATCGCAGACGTCGGCTGGTGCACGGGTCTCATCGTGGTCGTGCTGTGGTACGCCACGCAGGCCACCGGCGAGACAGAGCGAAAATTGCTGGTGGCTGCCTTGTCTGTACTCTATGCAGGGAGGCTGGGATTCTTCATCTTCCTCAATCGGGTGATCGGTAAGACGGAGGACGCTCGCTATCGCCGCCTGCGCGAGCAATGGGGTTCTTCAGAACCAGTCAGGATGTTTGGGTATTTTCAACTGCAAGCGCTGGCCGTGACGGCCTTCTCCCTCCCGTTTCTGGTACTGATCCAAAACCCACGACCCCCATTTGCGCTGATTGAGTTCGTCGGGTTACTGATCTGGATCGTCGCTGTTTCCGGGGAAGCGATGGCAGATCGGCAGCTCGCGCAATTCCGATCCATGCCGTGGAATCGCGACAGGGTCTGTCGCGATGGACTCTGGCACTATTCACGCCATCCGAATTATTTCTTCGAATGGTTACACTGGTTGGCCTACGTTGTCATGGGAGTGAGCACGCCTGGATGGCTCCTGACCTGGATCGGACCGATCGGCATGGGTTGGGCGCTCATGAAAGTCACCGGCATTCCCCGAACGGAGCGTCAGGCCCTTGCGAGTCGTGGAGAAGACTATCGAGCCTACCAACGGACGACGAACGCATTTTTCCCATGGTTTCCTCGGGGCTAGCAGTGAATGCAGAAAAAGCGAGTTACCGAGATCCTGCTTCTACCGACTGGCAGGACAATTCGTCTCTCACTTGTTCCAGAAACCGAAGCAGCCTGACACGCGATGTCGCATCAATCGTTCGAATTTCCCATCCAGCATCGCGTCCGTTCGACCACCGGACGATTGCGGAGTCGATCAGTAAATACTTGGACTCTCCATCATCAGCAAGTTCGAGGAAGACCGGCATAATCATACCTGGTGCGACCGGGTGGTCTCCTGTAGCACGCCATCCGGATGCCGACAGATCCCAGAGCTGCCCTTTTCCGTGGAATTCCTCGCCATGGTACAGAAAGGGACAGCGGACCGAAATGCGCTGTCCCGCTCGAACGGCATAGGCCCTGGCCATCTCACCCTCCCTGTTGATCGCCCTTTCTTCTAAGGTATCTGCTCGAAGCGTAGCAGGACTGCTCTTCGTCGCCATGCCTCATAAGAGGGGGTATGGGTGATCTTGAGAGGGGCACCTTGCCGCAGTTTGATCAGAATAAATGAGTGTGGAGGAGGGGCCAGAGGATGACCAGGCCTGGTGAATTACTGGTTTTGATTGAGTGAGACGAGGCGCGTGCGCGCGGTTTCCGCCTGTGGGCTGTCGGGGTAGAGACGGACAAGGTCTTCGTACAGTTGCTTTGCGTGGACCACATTGTGTTGCCGCTCTTCCAGCTGGGCTGTCTCGAGCAGTTCCTTCGGCTTGTCCCCGCTGCAGGCGGCTAGGACAACACAGAAAACAACGGCTCCTATGTGGATCCATTCTCTCATTGTTTCTCCGATCGCCCTCACAGTTTCTGCCACCAGCGTTGGTCGCGTGGCGTTTGTCTCGTCTGAATAAGTGACATCCCGCCCAGGCCTTCTATTCTACGCTAGAATACATGGCCGAGGGGGCCAAAGAAAATGCGAACCGTATTAGGCGGAGAACTACTCAAGCTGCGGCTTCGCTTCGACAGTGAGGGCAGCGGCATGGGCTCGTCAGAGTCTTGTCGTGCGCGATGGTCTTCACGACGTGGGTCAAATGCTCCTCGGCCTGTCGCTCTGGAATGCCCGGCATCTGTGCCAACTGGTGAGACGACAGCCTGGTGCGCGTGATCAAGTCGATGATCCGTTGACGCGGCGTCCGTTCGGGAGGCAACATGACGCGACATCGTAGGGAATCGCGCGAGAAAAACCAAGTTCAATGCAGCCCGCATTATTCATGATGGTTCGTCGCGAAATCCCTGAGAAACCTGACGAGGGGCACGAGGCGAGAGGGAATACATTCCTTCCGATCACCCCTGGCCTCTAGCCTGAACATCGGCGATTGCAGCAGAAGCGCTCATGAATAATGCGGGTTAGGATGAGTTGAACGGCGTCGGCGCCTCTGGCAGGATACGGACATTATGCCCGCTCATCCGAATCCTCATCAGGACGAACTCGCCGAACTCGCACTGAAACGCGTGGTTGCTTCCGGGGCTGAGTACGGCGATATCCGCCTCCTAGACAGCACGACCCAGACCATTCGCGGCGAAGATCGCCGCATCGCTTCCATTCGAGAAGCACAGGACAGCGGGTTTGGGATCCGCGTCCTCTATCACGGAGCCTGGGGTTTTGCAGCGAGCTCTATTCTCTCGCTGGAAGAAGCCCCGCGTGTGGCTGAGTTGGCGATCGAGATCGCAAAAGGCTCCGCGTCCCTCGCGAGTGAAAAGGTGAAACTTGTCGATGAGCCGGTCCATCGGGACCGGGTCGTCACGGCACGGCGGATCGATCCGTTTGCCGTCGAGCTCGAAAACAAAACGGCACTGCTCTTAGAGACGATGGAGTATGTCCATCGTCAGCCCGGCATCGTGCGGAGCAGCGCAAGCCTGTGGGCCCGTCAGGACCGAAAGCTCTTTGTGTCGACCGAAGGGTCGCATCTGGAATTCGACCTCCTTGCCGTGAACGGGGCATTCGATGCCACGGCGGTTCATGACGGGCGGTTCGCCTCGCGGAGCTTCAATACGCCTCATCTTCGGATGGGTTATGAATTGATCGAGGATGCTAATTTCCTAGCCGAGGCCCCGCGCATCGCGTCTCAGGCCGTCGAGAAAGTGAAGGCGCCCACCACCGAGCCAGGTCTGTACGATCTCGTTCTCGATCCTGAACATCTGTCGCTCACGATGCATGAGTCCTGCGGCCATCCGAGTGAGCTCGACCGCGCGCTCGGGTACGAGGCCAACTATGCCGGCACCAGCTTTCTCACGACTGAAAAACAAGGAACCTTTCGATACGGTTCTCCGCACGTGAATCTCGTGGCCGACAACTGCGAACCAAGGACCCTTGCCGCAACCGGCTACGACGACGATGGCGTGGCCTGCCAGCAATGGGACATTGTGCGCGAAGGCATCTTCGTCGGCTATTGCACAAACCGAGAGGTCGCGTCGATAATCGGCGAGACGCGCTCGCGCGGCTCCAATCGAGCGGACAGTTGGGGCAGCGTCCCGATCGTCCGCATCGCCAACATCGGCCTTGAGCCGGGCAACGCCACTCTCGACAAGCTGCTCGCCGATGTCAAACGGGGCATCTACATTGAAGGCCACGGGTCTTACAGCATCGATCAACGACGGTATAACTTCCAGTTCGGAGGCGACGCATTTTGGCTGATCGAGAACGGGAAGCGGACATACATGGTTCGTGATGTCATCTACCATGGGATCACGCCGGAGTTTTGGGGCAGTTGCGACGGTGTCGCGGATCAGTCGCACCGCCGGCGGTATGGGTTTATCACGTGTGGCAAGGGCCAGCCGGGTCAATTCGGCTGGATGACCCACGCGGCGTCCCACGCGCGGTTCCGTAATGTGAACGTCATCGGAGGGCAGGCCGGATTATGAGTACGACCAGCCACAAGACCTGGCCGAAGCTGACGAGTCGGGACGAGTTCCGATTCCTCGCGGAGCAGGCCCTGAAACGTTCGACCGGCGACCACACGCTTGTCGCGTTGCATGATCAGCATAGCGGGACGACACGGTTTGCGAACAATCAGATTGTCCAGAACGTCGATACGAGGCGCGGATCTTTGAGTGTGACGGTGGCGTTCGGGCGGCGTCGCGGCACCGCTGGCACGACAGACTTTACCGCGGGGGCGGTGCAAGATACGGTGACCAGAGCCACGCAAATCGCGCACCTGTCGCCCGACGATCCGGAATACCTCCCACCGGTGGAGCCACAGCCATATCTGACGCCTCCTACGACGCGCGCTGAAACTGCCGCGGCTGGCCCGGCCCGTCGACTGGAATATACGAACGAGGCGATCGGGCAATGCCGGATGGAAAATCTTGGCGCAGCGGGGATCGTGTCCTCGTCGATTGCGACGGTCGGAGTTGCAGCGAGTACGGGACTCTTCGCCCACGAAGAACGCACCGATGCACGATTCAGCCTCACGGCTCAGGCCGGCGAGGCTACCGGCTGGAGTGCCGCGGCCCATCGGTCCATCGATCATCTGAGGGTCCAGGAGCGGACACTCACCGCGATCGATAAGGCCAAGCGGAGCCTGGAGGTGCGCGAGCTGCCGCCGGGGTGCTATACCGTGATTCTTGAGCCGGCTGCTGTCGCGGGGCTGTGGTCCTCGCTGCTCTGGATGCTCGATGCGAAGTCCTACGAGAAGGGCACGAGTGCATTCTCAGGCAAACTGGGCCAGTTGATCGTCGACAAGCGACTGACGCTCCGCAATCTGCCGGTGCACGAGGATCTCTTGGGCATTGGGTTCACCGCAGATGGGTTACCGACCGTGGCATCCGACTGGATTGCGGACGGTGTGCTCACACAGCTTGCGTACGATCGGTTTACAGCGAAGGTGCGAGGGATCGACAAGATCCCCACGTTCGACGCCCCCTGCCTCTCAGGAAGAGGATCGTCCTTGCCGACGCTACAAGAATTGATCAAGGCCACGGAGCGTGCCATACTGGTGACGAACTTCTGGTACATCCGGACGGTCAATCCGACCGATCTCACCCTGACCGGTATGACGAGAGACGGCACGTTTCTCGTCGAGAAAGGAGCGATCGTGTCGGCGGTGAAGAACTTTCGGTTTCACGAGAGCCCTCTGCGGGTCTTCAACCGGATCGCGGCCTTCACAAATCCGGCTGAAGCGATCACTTCCGAAACCGGCAAACTTCTCGTGCCGGCGATGACGCTCCGCGACTTCAACTTTTCCAGCGTTACCCGATTCTGAAGTATCTCTACCATGTGTGGACCACCCACCATCAATGTGTTGACTCGACGGGAGAGCCAGGGTAGACAAGAGAGGGATGTATATAGATGCGTATGACAAGTTGGTACCTCATGGCGGTGCTGGGAGCGAGCCTGCTGAGGGCGGGCTGCAACATCGCGGGAACTTCGACGCAAGAGGATCTTGGACGAGGGATCGTGCGGGGCACGCTGGGAGCCCAACCAGGCAGCGAGATGCGGCTCCCAATTCCGACAGATGCCTTTTCTTTAAAAGGCCAAGTGACTGCGGTCGAGGGTGGGGCCTATGTGCTTCAGGAAGTCAGTGGCCTAGAACGTCGCGTGGCGCATGATGAAAATACGCGAATCGATCGACCGGCCCATGTCGGGGATCGGATCGAAGCCTTCGTGGATGACAAAGGACGCGCAGTCCTTATTCGGAACATTGATCATGACGAAGGATCGCAGTAGCTCGAGATTGCATTGGTCCTGAGAGTAACAGCGGGCTATGGGAGGATCGATGTTCGCTTCGCTCTTGATTGTAGGCATGTCGTGTTGGCTTGCGATATTCTCACTGGCGGAAGCCGATCCTGGCGACCAGACTGCCACTCCACCGCTCTTCGACAATCTGGGTTCCCTCCATCATCCTATTACCACCACATCGGAACAGGCCCAACGTTATTTTGATCAAGGGCTCCGACTCGTCTATGCCTTCAACCACGAAGAAGCGATCCGGTCGTTTGAAGCTGCGGCGCAACAGGATCCGCAGGCGGCCATGCCCTATTGGGGAATTGCGCTGGCGCTCGGCCCCAACATTAATAGTGCGATGGAGAAGAAAGACGAACATTGCGCCATTGAGATGGTCCAGAAGGCTCGGCAACTGGCAGACCACACGACTCGTGGGGAAAAGGCCTACATCGACGCGTTGGTCGCACGGTACATGAGCCGGAAGAGGATCAAGCGCAAGGGACTCGATGAGGCCTATGCGAAAGCCATGCGATCGGTGGCGCAGCAATTCCCCGAGGATGATGATGCAGCCACGCTGTTTGCGGAAGCACTGATGGATCTGCAGCCCTGGAACTTTTGGAAACCGGATGGGCGACCACAGCCTGGCACAGACGAGATCGTCACCACGCTCGAGTCTGTACTCGCGCGGAACCCCGATCACCCAGGGGCCTGCCACTACTACATCCACGCACTCGAAGCATCGTCATACCCGGAACGGGCGCTCGCCTGTGCAGAACGATTGCCAGACCTAATGCCGGGTGCCGGGCATCTGGTGCATATGCCGGCACACCTCTACATCCGGCTCGGTAAATACCATGAAGCCGCCGAGCGAAACGAACATGCGGCCCACGTCGATCAAGCCTATTTGGCCTCCCGCACGCCGAGCGGGGATTATGCCGACGAGTATTATTCGCACAACCTGCATTTTCTCTGGACCTCGCTCATGATGGAGGGGCGTAGTGCGGAGGCCACGAGGGTGGCGCGGGAACTGACGAACACGATTACTGAAGATGAAGCACGTACCGACAAGTGGAAAGAACTCTATCTCCCGACGCCGCTCTACGCACTGATTCGATTTGGACGATGGGACGAGCTGTTGCATGAACCGCCGCCCCCAAAAGGCTTTCGGCTCATGGACGGCATGTGGCGGCTTGGGCGAGGGCTGGCACTGGCATCGACCGGTCGATTGCCGGGAGCCGAGGGAGAGCACTATGCGTTGGCCAACCTCACCAAGCAGATCAAGCGAGATCGGAGCCAGGAGGAAAAAATCTTGCGGATTCTCCTCAAAATTGCTGAACGGATGCTGGCCGGTGAGATTGCCGCGCGGCGACAACGATATGACGACGCGATCCGTTCGCTGAAGGAAGCCGTCAAGCTGGAGGATAGTCTGCCCTACGTCGAACCTCCGCATTGGCCGCTGCCGATGCGTCAGTATCTAGGAGCTGTGCTGTTGATGGCCGGTCGACCGGCTGACGCTGAAACCGAGTATCGAGCCGACCTCTCGAGAAATCCCGAAAACGGTTGGGCGCTGATCGGATTGATCCAGAGCCTCCGAGCCCAACAGAAGGACGACCAGGCGGCTGAGGCCGAGGATCGTTTCAAGAAGGCCTGGGTCCATGCCGACTTAGTTCCGGATGCGTCTCGAATGTGAAGGGCACTTGACTTGGACTTCCGGAGTTCGTCTCTCATACACCAGAAAGCGTGTCCGGCGGTGTCGTCAATGAAGAAATACGCTAGGTAACGGGCCACGATCCGATGAGGCCCGATCATTCAGTAATATCCGAATCAAAGACATGATCGTAGGGAACTGTAAGGCATTACAAGGCTATTCGACTGAATCAGTGAGGATGACCGTCTCATGAGAAGACAATTCACTCTATCTGTCCTTACCGTGGCTATTTTCCTATTCGGTACCTGGAACTTCCAGTCGACCAGCCAGGCTACAGCGGATGTGACTCTTGGCAAGGCCTACTTCGCGGGAGGCTGTTTCTGGTGCATGGAAGAAGCCTTCGAAAAGGTTGAGGGGGTGCTGTCCGCGACCTCGGGATATATGGGGGGCACGGCCGCCTATCCGAGTTATGAAGAGGTGTCCGCCGGACGGACAGGGCATGCGGAATCGGTCGAAGTGGTCTATGACCCGGCCAAAGTGAGCTACCAGAAGTTACTGGATGCCTTTTGGCGCAACGTCGACCCGATCACACCGAACGCACAATTCTGCGACCACGGCAATCAGTATCGTTCCGCCATTTTCTTTCAAACCGACGAAGAGAAACGTGCTTCGGACACCTCCAAACAGGCGATCGAGCAATCGAAACGATTCAACGAGCCGATCGTCACGCAGATTGTGATGGCCTCGCAGTTCTACCCCGCCGAGGAGTACCATCAGGACTTCTACAAGAAGAATCCAATCCGCTACAAATTCTACAAATACAATTGCGGTCGCGCCCAGCGGTTGGAAGAGTTATGGGGGAAACCCTAACGTAAGCCGAGCGTCTTATCCTATCGTCCTGACAGTTCGGAAAAGTCGCGCGACAAGTCCCCCGCCCTCGGGGTATATTTCTGCCCCGAGCAACTTGTGCCAATACCTTTGTTTAGTGAGGTGCGGTCCGTGAAACGTTCGATCCGACAATCGACCAGAAAACCAGTGATAGGTGTCATGGGTCCGGCCAAGGCCGGCACCCGAGAATTGGCCGATGCCAAAAGCTTGGGAGAACTCATCGCACGTCAAGGATGGGTGGTGTTGACGGGAGGGCGCGCGAGCGGTGTGATGGACGCAGCCAGCGAGGGGGCAAAGTCGGTGCCCGGCAGCTTGACGATCGGGATTCTGCCTGATGGCAAGTCACAGGTGTCTCGGTTTGTGGACGTAGCGATTGTTACGGACCTGGGTCAGGCGCGCAACAACGTGAACGTAATGTCCAGCGACGTCATCGTGGCCTGTGGACTTGGGGGTACTGGAACGGTCTCAGAAGTTGCACTGGCATTGAAGGCAAAGAAAACTGTGATTCTGTTGGGGGCCGACAAGACTGGGGTGGGCCTGTTCAAAAATCTCGCGCCACATTTCGTCCATGCCGCTGCCTCGCCCGAAGAGGCGGTGAGGCTGATCGGCGATCTGCTCTAGCGCGTGAAGTGTGAGCGAGACAAGCAAGACGTGCGCGACAGACGCGACTCGAAGTTCCGAAAACTTCAGCCTTCAAACCATCTCACCCGTCCCGCTTTTCCCGCCAGTCTCGCGTGTCTCGCGCGGCTATCCTGCGGGTCAAGCCAACAGTTCCCAAACGTCCTCTCTGTGCAGATCACGCCACAGTGCGTCATGTGGCATAGCCGTCGATTTCCCAATCCTATCCGCACGTTAGTAGAAACCCATCTCGGCATGGATCTTGAGCCGTTGTAGGCCTCTATGAAGGTTGTCTTGTGCACAGGGATATAACCGCACACCATGGCCACCGACAACACAAGGAGCGGACCGCTCTGGTCACGCCTGCTGCGCACCCTCTGTGCGCTGGTTATTATGTTGTGCTTGCTGATTGCCGCCGTTCCCACGCCAATGCGGCCTGACTATGACGGCGCCCACCCTCGATATTCTAAACAGGAAATTCATCGGGCAATCGCGTGGTACGCCAAGAAATATCGTCTTGATCCTGCCCTGCTGCGCGCTGTCATCAAGACCGAATCGGATTTTCGCCAGCATGCCGTGTCTCGCAAAGGCGCGGTCGGCTTGATGCAGCTGACGCCGGCTACCGCGGCTACGTTGCGTGTGAACGACATCTACGATCCCATCCAGAATATCCGCGGAGGTGCTAAGCAGCTGCGGCATCTCCTGAACCTCTACAACGGCGATCTCCCCTTGGCCTTGGCGGCCTATAATGCAGGGATCCATCGAGTCATAGATCGCAGAGTCCCGCGCATTCGTGAAACCCATGCCTACGTAAGGAAAGTGCTGCGGTACTACGAGGTGTTCCGTTCTCACCCGCAGCCTTCTCCCAAGAATAGGAAGAATGGAGAGAGGGCAGGCGAGGAGCCATCCTTTCACGCGGTGGAGAGAAGGGGAGATAGCTGGAGCGGAGGGAAAATCTAGGCGGTCGGTTTCTTAGAGCTTGGCTTTCATAATAATGCATCGGACTCGTTCACGTTGGGCCGACCTGATCCCCGTAAACTCGAGACCGAAATTTGCGCCTTTGATCCACCGCACCAGGGCTTCGTCGACGCGCAGAGGCCATTGCTGGTCGTGAAGGAACAGGGACAAGCGGAGCACCATGCCAACCCGCACCTGGGTAAGGGACGTCGCCTGACAGCCGTTCGTGGAGAGATCCAGGACCGTCGCCTCGCCCTCGAAGTCATCCTCTCCAAAAAAGAATAGACGGCAACTCAGACTGAGGCGGCGGCCTCGACGTTCCGCCATCGCAGCCTCGTGGTCAGAGCCTAATGCTCGGCTGGATTTGGGGTCCTCCGTGGCCATGGATCATGTCCTTCCTCTCAATCACCCAGAGAAGAAATAAATCGATTGTAAATCTACTGTACCGAACGAGTTGTCGGCCGCCTTCCTCAGGGGGAGTAACCCGGAAGAAGGGCCAACAGGGTCCTAGTCGCAGTATAGCCAATTAGTTTACGCATGTAACAAAAACCTCTTAATCCGAAATCGTATCCGAACCGACCTCTTCCACGGTCTGCGTAGAAAGAGGGCTTGACCTATCTGGAACTGCTCTGCGACAAGAGAGACTCTTTGATCAAGGAGGAGTGCGACGATGAAAGAGCACATCAACCAACGAATGGCCGCATTGGCCCATTCGGAGATTCGAGCGATGACTCAAGCCTGTGTCCAAGCGAATGGCCTCAACATGGCACAAGGAGTCTGCGACACGCCGGTTCCACCGGTGGTGCTGCGAGCCGCGGCGCAGGCGATGGAACGCGGAAAGAATGTTTACTCGCGATTCGATGGATTGCCCGAACTGCGGCAGGCGATCGCCAAGAAGCTCACCAAGTACAACGGTATTGTGGCTGACCCCGAAACGGACGTGACAGTCAGCGCGGGGGCCACCGGGTCCTTTCATTGTGCCTGCCTTGCGCTGCTCAATCCCGGCGACGAGGTCGTCCTCTTCGAGCCCCACTACCAGTATCACATCAGCGCGCTGCTGGCGATTGAGGCGGTTCCGGTGACAGTAAAGATGCAGGCTCCAAATTGGACCTTTTCCGTAGCCGATATCGAGCGCGCGATCACGCCCCGCACCAAGGCGATCATCGTGAATTCGCCGGGCAATCCATCCGGGAAAGTATTCATCCGGCAAGAACTGGAGAGTATTGCAGCGATTGCACAACAATACGATTTGTTCGTGTTCGCCGACGAAATCTACGAGTACTTTCTGTATGACGATCGGACACATGTGAGCTTCGCATCTTTGCTGGGCCTGGCCGACCGGACGATTACCATCGGCGGTTACTCCAAAACCTTTAGTATCACCGGCTGGCGCATCGGCTACAGTGTTGCAGCAGCGCGGTGGGCACAGGCGATTGGAGCTATGAACGACCTGCTCTATGTCTGTGCCCCGACGCCGTTGCAGGCGGGGGTGGCGGTAGGCATCGAGGAACTTCCGGACTCGTTCTACCACGACCTGGCGCGCGACTACAACGGAAACGCAATCGGTTCTGCCAGGCCTTGGCCAAGGCCGGTCTGACGCCATCCGTTCCGCAGGGCGCCTATTATGTATTGGCCGACACGTCGCGCCTGCCTGGCACAACGGGAAAAGAGCGGGCGATGTTTCTCCTCGAGACGATCGGCTTGGCCGGTGTGCCGGGTGAAGCCTTCTTTTCAGGGGCTGAGGGGAGGCAGTTCATTCGATTCAGCTATGCGAAAATCGATTCCGATATCGACGACGCTTGCCGGCGGCTTGCGTGGCTTGGTTAGGAACAGGCCTCAGACCATTTGCCATGCACCCATTTCGCTCGACCTCTTGTCTGTCCGTTCACCAAATGATAAGTAGAAAGAAGCGATACGAGTTGACAGACCAACATGCTCCTACGATACGTCGGTGCCCCTCTTCTTTTCGCCTGCGCATTGCTCGCAGCAGCTTGCGCCAAGCCGGCGGTTCATCAGCCTATTCCCATGGTTTCCCTTCCTCCATCGATGGAGTCTCAGCCGGGTGAACGTCATGTCCTCGCCGGTGAAGGGGAATATGATCTGTAGACGGCGCCTCTGTCCCTCTGGTACTCGACGAGCAGGGTAACGGTCACTATGATTGGAAAGACGGGCGATTCGAGACACACACGCTCATCGATCATACCTGGCACGGCATGTGGCTTCAAAAGGAGAATGACCGAGATGGTGGATTTATGGTCGAGTTCTCGCCAGATTTTTCAGAAGGTGAGGGACGCTGGTGGTACAGCCGCATCGGAACCGACCATGCACCCACGCAAAAGGGAGGAACGTTTCATCTCAGCAAGTAGTCCGCACTTATCAACCATGGTGATACTCCCCCGGCACCGTGAAAAGCTTCTCACGCCTTAGCTGATGATCGACAGGGAGCCTCATGGAAGGACGTAAGCATACCCGCTTCGCGGTGCAACTTCCTGTGTCATTCAGGGGAGACCAGCTTTCCCACGGGGGCACTATTTTAAATTTGTCTGCGGAGGGTTGCGCCATCACTTCGGAAACCGTCGCCGGCGTTGCAGTATATCTACAGCTGACGATGCAACTCCGGGAGCGAGAGGAGCCGGTCCAGGTCGATCTGGCAGCGGTCCGGTGGTCTTTCGCGACGAGATTCGGTGTTGAGTTTATAAAGATTCGTCCTGAAGAAGGGGAGCGACTGAAGAAGTTCGTTAAGGCGCTGGAATCAACAACCTGAGCGCAGGCGACCGTAACGAGATTCGAGCAGCTATTTCATGGCGACGACCCGGACTTGTTCATAGGTGGTCAGGCCGGCGAGCACTTTCAGAATTCCGTCCTGCAAGAGTGTAATCATCCCTTCTTTCGCGGCCAGGCTCTTCATCTCCGTCGTTTTGGCGCGGCTCTGGATCATGTTTCGCAGTTCATCCGATCCGCTTAGGAGTTCGTGCAAGGCGATTCGACCTTTGAGACCTGTGTGGTTGCAGGCTTCACACCCACGCCCTCGATAGAGCTGAAAGTCCTCGCGATAGCCCACTGCGAGAGCCTCCCATGCGGTTTTACCGTATTCACGCACCAGTGTATCGTACTCTTGCGTCGTTGGATGGTACGTGTCTTTACACTTGACGCAGATCCGCTTGCAGAGTCGTTGAGCGAGCACCCCTAGCATGGCATCGGCGAAATTGAAGGAATCGCATCCCAGGTCGAGGAGGCGGACCACAGTCTCAACCGCCCCATTCGTGTGTAATGTGCTCAATACCATGTGACCGGTCAGCGAAGCCTCGATGGCTACATCGGCAGTTTCCCTGTCCCGCATCTCACCGATCATGATGACGTCCGGGTCGGCTCGTAAGAACGCCCGCATGGCGGCGGCAAAGGTAAACCCGATTTTGGGATGGACCTGCACCTGTCGGAGGCCTTCCTGGCTGATCTCAATGGGGTCTTCCGCCGTCCAGATTTTTCGTTCGTCTGTGTTGAGATGGCGAAGCAGGGCGTGCAGGGTCGTCGTTTTTCCGGATCCGGTGGGACCCACGCACAATATGATGCCGTGCGGTTTCTCCACAATTCCCAGGAGCGTCGTGAGCGTGGCCGGAGCAAACTCCATGGCATCGAGAGGGAGGGGCTCCTTCGCCGCGAGCAACCGCATGACAATGTCTTCATTGTTACCGGCGGTCGGCAGCGTCGCCACGCGCAGCTCGATTTCTCTATCCTGGTGCAGCTTGAACCGGATCTTCCCGTCCTGCGGTTTCCGGCGTTCGGAAATATCCAGATTGGACATGATCTTGATACGGGACACTAAGGCTCGACGATAGATCGCGGGAATCCGCATATAGGTGGAACATGTACCATCCACGCGAAAACGAATGGCTGTTTCCTTGCGATCCGAGTACGGTTCGATATGGATGTCGGACGCCTCGTGTCGGTATGCCTCGACAATGATCTGATGCGCGAGCCGTACGATCGCGGAATCGTTCTCGTCAATGCCGTCAGAGTCGATGTCAACAGACTGTTCCTGATGAGCGTCGTTGACCAGCTCGCCCAGCGTGTCCGCAATGGACCCACTGTCGGTTTCTCCGATCGTGGCGTTGAGGAACCGCTCGATGTCACGCCGCAAGCTCAAGGCATACCGTATTGTCAGGCCAGGGAAGGCGCGACGAATGTCATGACCTCTATCGAGATCATGGGGGTTATCGATCAGGACATCCAGGACGTCACCCTGCTGCTTCAGCGGGAGCCAGTGGTGTTTGCGAAGATAATCGTGACTCAGATTATTGAGGAGTTGGGGATCAGCCAGAGTCCGTTCGTCGTACGGAATATAGGGGCAGTCGAAGAACGTGCTCAGTGTTTTGCCGAGCGCCGCTTTCGGGATTCGGTACTTCTCGATCAGCAGGCCTTCCAAGTCGACCCATCCCTCCAGGGACTCCTGAACAGCTTTCACGAGATCCGCCTGGCGGATGAAGCCCTCGTGGATCAAGGGATCGTAGGCACGTGGTTCGATGGTTCGGTGGGCCGGCTTCTGCATGGTTCCTATTTCGTGGGTCCTGGAAGGGGCACGATGTCCGCTCCAATGCACCGTTGGCCGTTCGTTACAACGGTAAGTATAGATGTATTTTCGTCGTTCTCAACGAATATCACAAAGGGAACGCGGTCCTTCGCGAGCCTATCGGACGCGGGAGCCTGTAACAAGCTTGTGGGGGGGATGGTGAGGCTATGGAGTCGTGATCGAGACAAACAAGACGTGCGCGATTTTGCGACGAACCGCCATGAACATGCGGGCTAATAGTGGGATGGTCATGGAGCGGCTCGCATTCGCTCTAGTTGCGAGCAGGCATGTTCGGCATGGGTCTGGAGGTTGGCACGCAGGTCCTTGTCGGCCGCGGCGGCCACAGCGATGACGCCACGAAACCTCGGCGTCGGCTGATTGAAGATGAAGGGCTTACCGGCCGCGTCGCTGATGGCGCCACCACTTTCCTGTATGAGCAGGACTCCAGCCGCGAGATCCCATTCGTTTTGCGGCTCGATGGTGAAGACGGCCTGGACGCGACCGGCGGCGACCAGGGCCAGTGCGTTAGCGATGGAGTACATGGGGAGGCACCGAGTGGTCTCGGCGAGCGTTGACCATCGGTCGCTCTGGAATTCCCACGCACTGACCATGATGACGGGATTGATGTCTGGAGCGGGCGAGAGGGTGGCGCGTGCGTTGTTCAAGAACAGTCCGCCGCCGCGCACCGCCGTGAAGAGTTCGTCGGTCGAGGGATTGAAGATCGCGGCGACGACCGGTACGCCTCGTTTGACCAACGCGGCAGAGATGCAGAACTCAGGCATCCGATTCACCAAGGCCTTTGTGCCGTCGATAGGGTCCACAATCCAGACGCGCGTGTTGACGAGTCGAGACAGATCGTCGGGGGACTCCTCCGAGAGCCATCCATCCTGTGGAAACTCCCGGCGCTGCATCTCCTGAAGGATGCGGTTGACCTCGTGGTCCACAGTGGTGACCGGCGAACGGTCTGACTTCGTCTGTACCTCGAACCCAACCCTGACCAGTTCACACGCCTTCGCACCGGCGTTCCGGACCGCTACGACCAAAGCTGCCAATTCTCGATCCATGTTGCATGCCTATTAGAGTGGAACAGGAAGAGTAGCAGGTCTCGCTGGATCGGCAAAGCGGAAAGACGGTATCGACGGTCCTCTTGACCATCGCAGAGAACCTGCGTACAAGCAGGGGGGTCTTGCGAGGTCTCTACCATGAAGCTGGTCCAGAAGCGATCCAGAAAGACGGGGCTCCCCCCGGGCACCCTTGTCCATATCGGCGAGATAAAAACGGACAAGGTCACGATCACGGCCTTCAACTACGCAGGCACCCGCTGCGACGAACGCCAGGATTTGTCGCTCGATGTGCTTGCGCCACCGACCGATGCGTCCATTACCTGGGTGAATGTCGGGGGCGTCCACAAGATGGACATTCTGGAATCGTTCGGGAAGCAGTTTCAGCTCCACCCGTTGCTCCTAGAAGACATTGCCAACACCGATCAGCGGCCGAAACTCGACGACTATGAGACCTGCTTGTTCCTCGTGATGAAGATGCTCACTGTCACCGACCGACAAGATATCATCGTCGAACAGGTGAGCTTGGTCCTCGGACGGAACTTTGTGCTGTCCTTCCAGGAAAACGGGACCGACGTCTTCACACCGGTGCGGGATCGTCTACGCGGGAATAAGGGACGCCTGCGGCAATCCGGGGCCGATTCCCTGCTCTATGCACTGATCGACGCGATTGTGGATCAATACTTCGCTGTGGTGGAGGTTTTAGGCGAGAAGATCGAAGCGCTGCAAGATCTGGTAGTCAGCGATCCTAAGCCGGAAACGCTGCGCCAGATTCACGCCCTCAAACGGCAGTTGCTGTTTCTGCGGCGGGCGGTGTGGCCACTCCGTGAAGCGACGAACAATCTCTCCCGATCGGAATGCCCCTACTTACAGGAATCGACAAAGGTATTCTTCCGCGATGTGTACGATCACGTGGTTCAGATCGTGGATACCATCGAGACGCTTCGCGAAATGGTCTCAGCCAGTCTCGATATCTATCTGTCGAGCATCAGCAATCGGCTGAACGCTGTGATGAAGGTTCTGACGATCATTACGACGATTTTCATGCCGCTGACCTTCATTGTCGGTATCTACGGGATGAATTTCGAGTACATGCCGGAGCTGAAGTGGGAATGGGGCTACCCGCTGGTGATCGGGCTGATGGTGGCGATCGCGATCGCCATGCTGGGATTTTTCAAACGAAAGAAGTGGATCTAGCCCGCGTTATCCATGTGCGTTTCTGCTGCGAACACCGACCCACTGTTCTTGCACGTGAAGCGTGAAGCGCAGGACGGAAAGCATGTTTCCGAATCGTCGTTTGTGAGATACGAGATACGCTTCACGAGGAACATGGGTTCGGGCAATTTCGCGGCGAGCCGCATAAATAATGCGGTCTCAAAGAGGAAGTGATGAAGAGACGACGGTTTTTCACCTACACGATGAGCGCGCTGATGCTTGGTGGGCTGCTCGTGGCAGGCCGTGGTAATGCAGACGCGCCAGCGGGTGCGCAGGGAGTACCGACTGATCAGCCGAGCGTTACCCAGAACCGGGATAAAGCCCTGCCGGCGACGCAGCGGTTTGACATCCTGTCGGCCTTCAACAGTGAGGCGGTGTTGGATAAAGAAACCGGCCTGGTCTGGGAGAGGTCCCCGCAGACGACGAGCGCCAGGTGGAGCGTGGCCCGTCGTACCTGCACCGAGAAAAGTGTCGGAGGCCAGAAAGGCTGGCGGCTGCCGTCCCTCAAAGAGCTGACCAGTCTGGTGGATACTTCTATAGTACCTCCGGGTCTGGCTCTACCTCCGGGCCATCCATTTTTGACGGTCCAGCCGACCGTCTATTGGTCGGAGACGAGGGTCGATGTGGACCCCAGGGGTTCGTGGGCTGTGCATTTCGGATTGGGCGGCGGATCGACCTTCATCAATTGGGCCCACAGCGTCCTATCCTGGTGTGTTCGTGGTGGCATGAATCCGGATCAGTAATGTTAGACGCCTTAACGAGGTTGCTATGTCCTGTTGCTTTCAGCGGGAAAGTCGAGAGAGGCGGGAGTTTATTCGGTGACCTCGATGCGATCGACGAAGTAGGCGGTCTCTCCGAAACAAGTCGTGGGGAGATAGCGATACTCTTTGTAGTGCAGGACCAATCGTTTTCCCATGGCCTGCGAAAGTTGTGACGCCACTTTATCATCCCAGATTGAGAAGGCCCACAATACCGGCGCGACACCCGGCACCGTGGTCATGGCCAACTCCCCTTCGTTCGTCTTGCAGATCCAGCCTTTGTGGGAAAATTTCTGAATGTAGCCGGCTCGGCTGCCATCGGAATAGCTGTAGTTGAAGGCAACGAGCAGATAGGCCGCTCCCAGAAACAGGAGCAACGTCAGCATGAATTTCGGGAGCCACATCCATTTCATGGGAGAATCTATTCAGTTCTCGATTAGAGATCGGCGAATAGCCAGGGAGCCTCGGCCTTCCGTCGGGCTTCGTAGGCGGCGATGGTTGCCTCGTATTGCAACGTCAATCCGATGGCGTCGAGACCCCGATACAAGCAGTCTTTTCGGAAGGGGTCGATCTCGAAGCGTGTGTGGGTGCCGTCCGGTGTGGTCACCGTCTGACTTCCGAGGTCCACTGTCAGTTGGTACCCGGGCGTCGCGAGGACATCTTTCATTATCGCCAAAACCTCGTCGGCCTTCAACTCCACGGGCAGTATGCCGTTTTGGAAGCAGTTGTTGTAGAAGATGTCGGCAAAGCTGGAAGCGATGACACAACGGAAGCCCTGGTCGAGGAGAGCCCAGGGGGCATGTTCACGCGAGGATCCGCGGCCGAAGTTATCGCGCGTCAGGAGAATCGTCGCACCCCGAAAACGCGGTTCATTCAAAAAGAACGCCGGGTCTTGTGAACCGTCCTTCTGCTTACGCCAATCGTAGAACAAGCCTTCGCGGAGCCCGGTCCGCTTGATCGTCTTCAGAAATTGCTTCGGGATGATTTGATCGGTATCGACATTGACGCGGTCCAGTGGCGCGACCAGACCAGTTAATTGCCTGAAAGCTTGCATCATGATCCTCGTTAAATGTGAGGCGTGAGTAATCTCTTGAAATCCGTTCGTCTATTCCCTCACGCCTAACCCCTTACGGTTCTCACGACCAATGGCGAATGTCGACGAAATGGCCTTCGACCGCCGCGGCTACTGCCATCGCCGGGGACACGAGATGGGTCCGGCCGCCGGCCCCCTGGCGCCCTTCGAAATTTCGATTGCTGGTCGAGGCGCAGCGCTCTCCGGGCTGAAGCACGTCAGCATTCATCGCCAGGCACATACTGCAGCCGGCTTCCCGCCACTCGAATCCCGCCTCTTTGAACAGTCGGTCGAGCCCTTCCTGTTCGGCCTGCTGTTTCACGAGACCGGAACCGGGCACCACCATCGCGTGAACGGTCTTCGCGACATGCTTGCCCTTCGTCAAGCTCGCGGCCAGGCGAAGATCCTCGATGCGTGAATTGGTGCAGGATCCGATGAACACCGTATCGATCTTGATATCTGTCATGGGCATGTTCGGGATGAGGCCCATGTATTCCAAAGCCCGCGCAGTAGCCTGGCGCTGGTTCTCGTCGGCGATCGTATGTGGGTCCGGCACTCGTTGATCGATTCCAGTCACCATCCCTGGACTCGTGCCCCAGCTGACTTGCGGCGCGATGTCCTCGGCCCGCATCATGACGGTCATATCGTACGTCGCGCCCACATCGGTTTTGAGGAACTGCCACGCTTGCATGGCCTGCTGGAACAGTGCTCCCTTCGGTGCCAAGGGACGTCCCTTGATATAGGCAATGGTATTCTCGTCCGGTGCGACCATCCCGGCGCGCGCGCCGCCCTCGATCGACATGTTGCAGAGCGTCATGCGCCCTTCCATGCTGAGGGCGCGGATCGCCGAGCCCGTGTACTCGATGACATAGCCGGTTCCACCGGCTGTTCCGATCTTTCCGATGATTGCTAGAATGACATCCTTCGCCGAACAACGATCCGAGAGCATGCCCTCAACGCGGATCTCCATGGTCTTGGGCCGTTTCTGCACCAAGCACTGGGTGGCCAGCACATGCTCCACTTCGCTAGTGCCGATGCCGAAGGCCAACGCGCCGAACGCTCCATGTGTCGAAGTGTGCGAATCGCCGCACACGATGGTCGTCCCAGGCAGGGTAAAGCCCTGTTCGGGTCCGATCACGTGCACTATGCCTTGGCGGATGTCGTTCATGCCGAAGAGTGTGATGCCGAAGTCACGGCAATTCTCCTCCAGCGTCTGGATCTGTTTCGCACTGAGGGGATCGGTGATGCCCATGGTCCGGTCGGTGGTCGGGACGTTGTGATCCGGCACTGCCAACGTGGCACCTGGACGTCGAGGCCGGCGGCCCGAGAGCTTGAGTCCTTCAAACGCCTGCGGCGATGTCACTTCGTGGACCAGCTGACGATCGATATAGAGCAGAGTGTTCCCGTCAGGTTCTGCGCGGACGACGTGGGACTCCCAGATTTTATCGAAGAGGGTCTGAGCGGCCATGGTGACTCCTCAATGATAGGTCGCACTCGAAAGGGGTCATTCGAGAGGAGGCCACATTATACAGAGTCCTCCTATGGTCTGTACAAGAGTGCTCACCATATTCTTGCGTTGACCGAACGGACGTGGTACGACCGCCTGGCAGGATGTTCAAAAAGGCTAGCCTTCTCACCCGCCCAACCCTAGCGCGCCGAGACGCGCCTTGTCCCAAGCAAGGCCGCAGCGAGCGAGGTAGCCTGAGGCTAAGGTCGAGGTCAAGGTTGAGCGAAGATTTGACCGCCTTCATCTCAACCTTGGCCTGAGCCTTAACCTTCTATGACGCGGGCGGACTTTTTCAACATCTTGCTGGTCGATGGGTACGAGGCCCCATCCATGCGGCTGCCCAAGAGGATTGTGCTGTGACTTCTCAGATATGGACCAATCCCACCATCATTGAGTGGTCGCAACTGCTCCTCAATAGTTTCCGTCACTGGACCGGGCGTGAACTGCTTGAACGAGCGGGCGATCCGGACTACCAGGCCCACGCGCTCTTCCAGTCTCCCTTTGTAGTCGTCTCCCACGGAATGGAAGAGGACCCTCTACTCAATTACGGCAATCAGATCGCGTTAGAGCTATGGGAAATGACCTGGGAAGACCTGACGCGGACACCGTCGCGGCTGACGGCGGTGTCCACGAATCGGGCCGAACGCGAATGGATGTTGGAGCAAGCCAGAACACGCGGCTATCTCGACACCTATCAAGGTGTGAGAATTACTTCAACAGGACGCCGCTTTCTCGTCGAGAACGCCCTTATCTGGAATGTCGTGGATGCAGAGGGACAGAGAGTCGGACAGGCTGCCACCTTCTCGCAATGGACCTGGTTGACCTGACCGACTAGCAGACGCGAAAAAACTGCTCTGGCGAGTTAGCTGGCTGTGGAAAAACTATTGTGACACGGTGGAATTCAATAGTTCGCACGTCTAGGACGAGCCCGGTCTGTCTGGCTCATCTGGTTTATCCGGTTAGTCTGGAGCAACAAAATAAACAAGACAGGCCGGATGACCTTGCCAATTCCTTGGGAAAATTAGGGGGTGCAGACGAGGCGGTCTCGCCGGATCTGGGTGCCAAAAACTTTTTGCGAAGCGGAGTTGAACCGGCAGCGCCATCCAGTGTAGCGTACCCCCTATGGCGATGCACAACGAGCCGACTCCCATCAATTTGCGCATGAATGGGATGATCGCGCGATTCGTTGGGATCGTGGCGATTGCGCTCGGGTTCGTCATCGGGATCTATGGACTGGAAGACACAGGAGCACCATGGCTGCAGACGGCGTTGGGTTTGCTGGCCACCGGCATGTTGGCCCAAGGCTATGCGCTCTATTGTCGCGTGAAGCGCAGACAAGAGTACAAGGACCAGACCAAGTCATGAGACGAGTGTATCAGCATCTTTTCACGGTCGGGATGCTCCTCCTCACAGGGATGATTCTCGCCTGCGGAGGTCCGTGGCGCGACGGCTATTTCAAGAAGGGCGTGGATCGACTCACGCAAGACGAGGTGACGGAGATGTTGGGTCCACCTCATACGGCGAAGACACCTGTTCTCGGGGGGGATTCAGTCTGGACCTATCGCGTGCCCTTGGCCGAAAAGGAATTGAGCTCGTTGCATTTTGCAGGTCTGGCCAATGCCACGAAGCAAGCCACCTCGTTGATAGGAAGAGCTGGGGAAGGGCCCAAAGAAATATTGTATTGCTACCGCTATACCCTGAACTTCGACGAACAGAAGATTCTGAAACAGTGGAAACGCGAAGAATGTGTGCCGGGAACCCATGATACGCTCAATGCTAAGTAATGCTCTGATCGTCAGATGAAGTTGTTGGAGCAGACCACCAACTCGAAGCTCCGTCTCCGTAGCCTCGGATCACGACTCAACTACCCAAAGCCGGCCGCGTGAATTTGTCCTGAGATTTCCTGCCTCCCATCGTGGTCGTTCGCGCGTCGAACAAGCGATTCTCTTGCGCCATCTGGTCTCGATAATGAATGCTGAACGGGCATTCGGCAGCGCGTCGCAAGGCCGTTCCTGGCCGTCCTTGACAGGCCCCGAAAGACGTGCAACGCTGTGGCTGGCTTTGCCTGATCACGACACCGGTGGTTCATCTTACACTCATGTCCCTACAAGGAGGTGCCGCATGCAGAAATTGATCGTCGTCGCCTTTGCCGCTCTGTGCCTGATAGGGACCAGCTCGCTGGCCCTGGCTGAGGAGGCCATGAAGGACGATATGGGGAATATGAAGGACGAGATGAAGGCTGAGAACGATGCGATGAAGGGCAATATGAAGGTAAATAAGGAAGAGATGAAGGGTAAGACGAAGGAACAGGAGAAGACGAAGGGTAGGTCGAAAGAACAGGGGCAGGCGAAGGGCAAGTCGAAAGATCAGAAGAAGACGAAGGGCAAGTCGAAGGAACATAAAGAGAAGGCGAAGGCGCACAAAGACACGGCTAAATCCGCTCCGGCAGCTCCTGCGCCGATGTCAGCCCCCGCTCCTGCTGCCGCGCCATAAGTTCTCGCAGTCGCGTGAGTAGATTACCCGGCCTTCGGGAGGTCTTTCCTCCTGAAGGCCGTTCTATGTGGGGAACCTCTCGGATCGAGGCGGGCGCGTAAGAAACTCTTCGGGAGCTCGAATCACCGTCATGACGTTACGCCGAATCTGTCACGACGAGGCCCGGAATCGCCTCCTCTGCCAATCGCTTCATTGCCCCATCACTCGCCTTGTTACCCCGTGGGCCTTTTGCTAGGATGCGGCCACATGAATATCGATGGATCTTTGAATGAAGATTGCCACCTTCAACGTCAATTCTCTCCGCAAACGTTTGCCGATCGTGCTCGACTGGCTGGCAACGCAGAAGCCAGATGTGCTCTGTCTTCAAGAAACCAAAGTCCAGGACAGCGAGTTTCCGCTGCTGGCATTGGCGGAATCCGGTTACGAAATCACTTACCGGGGGATGAAGTCTTATAACGGCGTCGCGATTTTGAGCAGGGAGAAACCGGAAGCGGCGGCATACGGGTTTGATGATGGAGGCGAATCGGAGGACGCGCGACTCTTGCGTGTGGTGATCAAGGGGATTCCCATTGTCAATACCTACGTGCCGCAGGGGTTCGAAATCGACTCACCCAAGTATCAATACAAGCTCAGCTGGTTCAATCGACTCCGCAGGTATTTCGAGAAGCATATGTCGCCGAGCAAACCGGCTATCTGGTGCGGTGACATGAACGTCGCTCCGCGGCCGATGGACGTGCACAGTCCCGAGAAACATCTCAAGCATGTCTGCTATCACGAAGATGCGCGGCGGGCGTATGAGAACATGTTGGCGTGGGGATTTCAGGACGTGTTCGTGAAACTCTATCCGGATCGACGGCAGTATACGTTTTGGGATTACCGGGCGCCAGGCTCGCTGGAAGCGAATAAAGGCTGGCGCATCGACCATATTCTGGCGACAGCCTCGTTGGCAGAGCACTGTGTCAGGGTAGAGGTGGACGTCGAGCCGCGGCGAGCGAAAGACCCCTCAGATCACACATTCTTATGGGCGGAGTTTTCGGTCTAACCACGAGCGCAACGCCCACACCTGCCCAATTCGGGCGGTTCGGCAAATCGTCCGCACCGACCGAACTGGCTCACGAGTTCGAACGAACCATCAAGCCGCATTCAAGACCCGCGGTTTCACGCGCAACAGAGCCACACGATTCTGTGCAATCAACGGATCGAGGACCAGCCCGCAATTAATACAGCGGAGCACCGCGGCCTCCTGCGAAAACTCCGGCCGCCACTCTTTCACCATCAGCCCTTTGCACTTTTGACAGGTCATCGTGTCCATCTCCCGCTCTCATGTGGTTCAGCGCCGACGAGTCGGCCTTACACGAGGGAAACTCTAGCATTGCAAGATTAATAGGGTGTTAACTGGCAGTTAAAACTCTCTAATGTCTATACATGACGACATGTATGATGTTGCGGTGATCGGTGCAGGCGCCGCCGGGCTGGCGTCCTCGATTTTCGCGGCAGAGACGGCCGCGAAGGGCGATCGTCCACAGAGCATCGTGCCTTTCGATGGCGCGAAGACGATCGGCGCCAAGATTCTCGTGTCGGGAGGGGGCGGTGTAACGTTACGCACAATGTCGTGACACCCACCGATTTCTTCGGCAATCGCCATATCATTAAGAACGTGCTGGCTGCGTTTCCGGTTCAGGCCACGATCGACTGGTTTGCCTCTCTGGGTGTCGACCTCAAACGCGAAGAGACCGCAAGCTCTTTCCGGTGACCGACAAGGCGCGAACTATCCTGATCGCACTTGTCGATCGATGTTGCGCGCTGGGTGTCATCATTCATCCTGACCATCGCGTGACGGGCATCGATCGTCTTCCTGGTCCCCAAGCCGGGTTCTTAGTTCATCATACTCAGGGAACTCTGCATGCCAGGAAGGTCATCCTGGCGACCGGGGGCCGATCGATTCCCAAATCGGGGAGTGACGGGCTTGGCTATACCATCGCTCACCGACTCGGCCACCCCGTGGCCGCTACCGTTCCGGCGCTCGTGCCGCTCATTCTTGAGGACACGTGTTCCACCAGCACCTCTCCGGCCCCTCGCAGGAGGTCGGACTGACGACGGTTGTGAAGAGTCGCAATGTCGACTGCCGAACAGGAAGCTTGCTCTGGCCGCATTTCGGGATTAGTCGCCCAGTCGTAATGGACGCGAGCCGCTTCTGGACACTCGGGCATGAGGAGGGAGAAACCGTCGAGGTCTATGGAAACTTCTTACCCGGTCAGACGCAAGAACAGGCGAAGTCGTGGTTTATGGAGCAAGCGAAGGACAATCCCCGGCGATCATTGCTGAAGACGTGGACTCAACAGATACCAGAGCGGTTTGCCGAGGCGCTCTGTTCCCACGTTGTGTGATCCCAGGACGGCGGTTGCACAACTGCCACGAAAAGACCGAGATCGTCTGCTCGCTGCGCTGACCAAGTTCAAACTCCCAGTCAACCACGATCGCGGCTGGAACTATACAGAAATGACGGCGGGCGGGGTCCCTCTCGAAGAGATCAATTTTCAGACCATGGAATCCAAGCTGTGCCTAGTCTCTATCTGATTGGCGAGATCCTCGACTGCGATGGTCGGATTGGTGGCTTCAACTTTCAATGGGCCTGAGCGACGGGATTTCTGGCTGGTCGGGCGATCGCGCCCTGTAGCCGATCAAATCGTCCGCAAGGCTGCTGAATCGATTTTTCCGGACTAGCAGGCTGACGGTGGGGTTCCTTTGTCTTATGCCGCATTGGCTTGTGGCCTGGCGTCGTCCTTCAACGTCCCAAACTTGGACTCATATTCTGCGACCACGCGATTGAGCACGGCAGCCAACCGCTTCGCCGCATAGGGGTTCAGCACGATACGGTTCGTCAGCTGAACCTGGATATTCGCCTGCCCCCGCTCCCACACATTATTGACGCCAAAGGCGAGCACCACTTCCTCACGGGTCGAAGACACGTTGCACACGTTGGCGTAGGAACTCTGAAGGTTGGAGACATCAAACTGGACCGTTGGAGCGGCATTGGTGGGCTGGCTTGGCTCTGTCGGCCTTGCCGGGGACATCCCTGGTGCATTCGCCGTTGATCCCGCATCTTTCATAAAGATCTCCTTGGTGATGGATGGAACTGTTTCAACCGAAAGGGACAAATTCCCAACATCTCGTACGCAAGCTACCAAGAAATGTGCCTCACAGGAAGGGAAAACAGGGTTTCTGCACTCGCTTCTGTGCAACCTAAGGGGGTGCGTGCAACGATGTGGCCATGATCGAACTGATGAGGCGATGTACCAAAAGAGGAAAAATGATGACAAATTACGGCATTCAAGTACCTTGATAACAATCTACGTAGGCATTGAACCAATCGATGATCGGGCCGCAGAGCTCCGTTGTCTGGCGTGGTGCGAAACAGGGCAGGCTCAACGAATGTGCCTGAGCAGGGAGTGACGTAGTGAACGGTCCGAATTCTCCGTCTGAACGATCTCGCGGCATGACCAGCCCTTTGCTGGCGGTGCTGGCGACCGTCGCCTTCATCGGTCTGAGCAGTTGTGCGATCAAACCGATACCGTTGACGACGGACGAGGTGCGATCACGAGCGATAGAAGATCGGGCCGTTCTAACAAAGGATCAAGAGCCAATCTCTGGCCCGATCGATCTCTACGAAGCGATGGCGCGGGCGCTGAAGTATAACCTCGACGCGCGCGTCGAGCTGATGCACAAGATGCTGGCACAGACCCAACTCGACCTGGCTCACTATGCAATGTTGCCTCGTCTCGCGGCGAACGCAGGATTCGACGGCCGCAGCAATTTCTCGGGAGGAACTGCGAGGTCCTTGATTACGGGGAACCAGATTCTCGAACCCTTTACCTCGTCTGAGAAAAACGTTTTCTCGGCCGATCTGTCGCTCAGTTGGAATGTCTTGGATTTTGGAATGTCGTACATCCGGGCGAAGCAGGCGGCCGACGACGTGTTGATCGCCGAGGAAGAACGGCGGCGCGTGGCCAATCGCGTGATGCAGGATGTGCGGGCCGCCTATTGGCGTGCGGTCAGCGCGGAGCGGATTCTTCCGTCCCTGAAGATGCTGGATGAGTGGGTAAAGAGCGCTCTCGAGAAGGCCCAAGCCGTCCAGGACGAAAAACTCAGTACGCCGCTGGTTCCCTTGCAATACAAGCTCGATCTCCTCAATACGCAACGCTACATTCAACAGCTGTTCCGGGAGCTCTCCACGGCGAAGCTTCAATTGGCCGCGCTGATGAACCTTCCCCCCGGCCAAGAGCAAGAGATGGCGCTCATGGTTCCGGAGCGAGAGGCCAGAACGCTGAACCTCCCACTCGATATGACGGTACTGGAGGATCGGGCTCTGGCAGCACGCCCGGAGCTGAGGATGATCGATTACCGGCGTCGCATCAACGCGCGCGAGACCAAAGCGGCGATCCTCGAAATGCTACCCAGCCTGAATCTCCAAGCCGGCGGGAACTATAACAGCAACAGCTTTCTCTTCAATAACAATTGGGCCGCCTATGCCGCACGGGCCAGTTGGAATTTGCTGAACATATTTCGGTATCCGGCCCGGGCGAAGACCATTGAGGCGCAAGATAAGGTTCTGCACACGCAGAATCTCGCGCTGACCATGGCCATTATGTCGCAAGTGCATGTCAGCGTGGCGCAGGTGGCACAAGCGAAGAAAGAAACCTCGACGACGAGGCTCTATCACGACACGCAGTCCCAAATCACCGAGCAGACGCGCCTGGCATGGCGGATGGCCCGGTTGAGCGAACAGGCCGTGCTTCGCGAGCGAGTCAATCAGGTGGCGGCGCAACTGCGATACGATGCCGCGGAGGCCGAACTCCAAGCCGCCTGGGCGTCGCTCCTGGCCGCCGTCGGAGAAGATGTGCTGCCCAACGATCTGACGCAGGTACAGAGCGTGTCCGACCTTGCCCTCGAAGTTCGTACGCGATGGGCGAAGAGCAAGGAGTTGCTCAAATGACCCGTATAGGCTGGCCGCTCGTCGGTGGCTTGCTCATGGGCCTGTGGCTCCTGATGCCGATGTTGCTCGCGACGGCCGGCACCAAGTCAGATCCCAAGCCCGCAAGCAGCGCGGCAGAACTCAGCACGATTCGTGGGGTGGTGAAGGCGACCGCACAAGCCACCTTAGCCAGCCAGGTCCAGGGCCGGATCAGCCAGCTGCCCTTCAAGGAGGGACAGCGGTTTAAAAAAGGAGCCCTCCTGGTCGCCCTCGACTGCTCGAAGTATGAGGCGGAGCTGGCGAGCGTCCAGGCGGAACATCGCGGCAAGAAGAAGACCTACGAGAACAACCTCCGGCTCGCCAAACACGATTCCGTTGGGACACTCGAACTCGATGTCTCCAAAGCCGAAGCCGAAAAAGCGTTCGCCGCCGTGAAGGTCGCGCAAGTCACTGTGAACGGCTGCACCGTGCTTGCACCGTTTCCCGGACGTGTCGTCAAAACGATCGTGAACGAACACGAGAATGTATTTCCCAACGACCAGCTCATAAGCCTGTTGGATGATAGCCTGCTGGAGATCGAGCTCATTCTGCCATCGAAATCCCTCGCGTGGCTGAAGGTCGGCACGCCCTTCGAGTACTCCGTCGATGAAACGGGACTTCGGTACCCCGCCGCGGTTCAGGACATCGGCGCGAATGTCGATGCTGCCAGCCAGACGGTGAAGGTGAAAGGCCTGTTTCGCACCCAGCCCGACAACGTGCTGGCGGGGATGAGCGGGACCGCCTCGTTCGCTGAACTCCCACGCTGAAATGATCGCAACAGAAGTCAAACCCCATAGCCCGCCGCCGAACACGGCGCTCTCCATACTGCTTCAGCTGGAAGGGATGGTTCGCGCCGCCCAGACCCAACAAGAACTGCAATTTTTCTTCGTTAATGAAACGCGCCGGTTGGTTCCCTACCAACAAGCAATTTTAATGATCCCGCCGACCCTGTCTACGCAGAGTTACCAGGTGCAAGCTGCATCGAGCGTCCCGGTGGTGGATCGTACCGTGCCCTTGATGCAATGGACCGAACGATTGATTCGGGATCTGTGCAAGACCTCGACAGGTCCGGACATACGTCACGTCACGGAAGCGGATTGTCCTGCCGGCCTCATACCAGACTGGAAGGAATTTACTCCAGGTTATGGATTGTGGTGTCCGCTCAAGCACCCCGGCGGGCAGATCCTCGGCGGTCTGTGGCTGACGCGGGACCAGCCATGGGCGGACCACGAGGTAACGGTCTTACAACGTCTCAGCGAAGCCTATGCCTACGCCTGGCGCGCCGTCGGTCCATCAAACAGTCGTCGATGGCGATGGGGGCTGAGCCGGACCACGACGTGGATACTGGCGGCCGCAACTCTGGGTGTACTGGCCATTCCTGTCCCCATGTCGACACTGGCGCCTGCGAAGATTGTCGCAAAGGATCCTTTGATCGTGAACGCGCCGATTGACGGTGTCATTGCCGAAATTCTGGTCCTCCCCAATACCGTCGTGTCCGAAGGCCAAGTGTTGTTCAAATACGAAGACACCACGTTCAGAAGCGAGTATGACGTCGCGGAACGGAACCTCGACGTGGCGATGGCACAGTATCGGCGCGCGGCTCAAGGTTCATTCGTGGAAGCTGCACATAAAGCCGATGTGCCGCTGTTGAAAGCCGAAGTCGAGTTGCGAGAAACCGAGCGGGACTATGCCCATGAGCGATTGACGAAGGTCGAAGTGAAGGCGGAGCAAGCCGGGCTGTTACTCTATACGGACAAGTCCGATTGGGTCGGGAAGCCGGTTGTGGTCGGGCAACGCATCATGGAACTGGCGAACCCGCAACAGCTGGAGGTGCGCATCGATCTGCCGGTGGAGGATGCCATTGTGTTGCGAGAAGGCGCATCGGTGACGCTGTTCCTGAATGCCAATCCCTTTTCCAGCGTTCCTGCCACGGTCAGTCATGCGAGTTACCATGCCGAGGTCTTGCCGAACAATACGCTGGCCTACCGCGTGACGGCACAGCTTGAGCAGGTGTCGTCGGAATTCCGCATCGGCTGGCAAGGCAGCGCCAAAATTTACGGAGAGCGGGTCACGCTGTTCACCTATCTGTTCCGCCGTCCGATTTCCGCCATCCGGCCATGGATCGGCCTATGAAACTGACCACGATCCCGAAGCAGGATCTCGTGCTGCCGCCGTTGCGTGAAGATCTCCGGCTCATCGATGGTGCCTCGGCCGCCGACGGTTCGCCGACATGGGTCATCGTCGATCCGGTCCGCGGGAAATATTTTCAGATCGGCTGGGCAGCGTATCAAATTCTTTCGCGTTGGAGCGGCCGATCGGCGCAGGTTATCCTGTCGCAGATCCATGCCGACACGACCTGTCGCGCCACCACGCAGGATATCGACGACCTTCTGCGGTTCTTGTATGTGAACCATCTTATGCGGGAACCACCGCAGGGTGGCTACCGAGCCTATGCGGCCCAAGCAGAAGCCACACGGCCACGGTGGCTGATATGGCTCGTCCACCACTACCTGTTTTTCCAGATTCCGTTGGTCCGGCCGGATCGATTCCTTCGTGCGACTCTTCCCTTCGTCGAGTGGCTCTTTTCAAAATCGGTCGCCTGGATCATCGCGCTCATCGGGCTGGCGGGTGTCTATCTTGTTTCGCGCCAGTGGGGCGTGTTCACGGCGACGATTTTGCATTTTTTCACCCCGCGGGGCCTCGCGCTCTATGCCCTCTCCTTGGCCATCGTCAAGGTCTTTCACGAGCTGGGGCATGCCTATACGGCGACGCGCTATGGCTGTCGGGTCCCCACCATGGGCATTGCAATGATCGTGATGGTGCCGATGCTGTATTCGGACACCTCCGATGCGTGGAAATTGACCTCCCGTCGCCAGCGCGCCGCCATCGGCGCCGCCGGAATGATCGTCGAATGCGCGTTGGCCGCTCTGGCGATCTTTACCTGGAACTTTCTCGACGACGGCGTGGCGCGGAGCCTGGTGTTTATCGTGGCGACCACGAGTCTGATGGTCGGCGCAGCCATTAATCTGAGCCCGCTCATGCGATTCGATGGGTACTATGTGCTCTCCGACTGGATGGGCATTCCCAACTTGCACGATCGAGCTTTTGCCTTCGGGCGGTGGCAACTACGGCGACTCCTGCTCGGTCTGGATATGCCGATGCCCGAGCCGGTCGCTGCAGCGCAACGCCGATTCTTGGTCTGTTTCGCCTGGGCAGTGTGGGCATACCGATTCATGCTGTTTCTCGGCATCGCGCTGATGGTGTACCACTATTTTTTCAAACTCCTGGGCCTGATCCTGTTTGCCATTGAGATTGGCTGGTTCATCGTGCTCCCGATCGTGGGGGAACTGAAGATCTGGTGGACCTTGCGCAGAGAGATCGTCGAACGTCGCAGGGGGTGGCTCTCCGCCGGGGTGCTGGCCTGTGTCATCACCTTGCTGTTCGTACCCTGGTCCGATCGCATCAGCCTCCCTGCGGTGTTGGAATCGACACCACACGCCACAATCTATGCGCCGACGTCCGGGAGGATCGTCGAACTGGCGGTGAACGAAGGGCGGCAGGTGGAGGTGGGAGACATGCTGGTTGCGTTGGATTCGCCGGCGCTTGAAAAGGATATGGCGTTGACGAGCAAGCGGATCGAGGTCGAGCGATTGAGAGTCCAGCGTCAGTTCATCGATCGAGAAGAACTCGCGAAGCACCAGGTGACGTTGGAAACCCTGAGGGCTCGCCTCTCAGAACTCGAAGGCCTACTGCAACAGCAGCAGAATCTATCACTAACGGCGCCGATTGCGGGAGTGGTGACCGACCGAGCAGAGGCCCTGCACGTGGGTCAGTGGATCAACAAACAGCTGGCGCTCGCGTATCTCATCGATCCGGCGGGTGAAGAGCTGCATGCGCTGGCTCCTGAGACGGACGTCGGCTATCTCCACATTGGACAATCAGCTCGATTCATTCCCCAGGGTTCGGAACGGCCAAGCTTGGAGGCGCAGGTTGTCGAGATTCGAGACATCGACGAAAGCAGCTTCACCGTGCCCTACCTCTTCTCCGTCTATGGCGGCGACGTGCCGGTTCGTGAAGATGCCAATCGCAGACTGAAACCGGAAACCTCTGTTTATCGCGTCACGCTGCACATCGTCGAGTCGCCACCCCGATGGAACCAAGCCGTGCGAGGGACCGTGCTCGTGAAAGGCCCTCATATCAGCCTCGCCCAACGAGTCTGGGAACAGAGCGCCCGCATCTTTATTCGCGAAAGCGGTGCCTAAGACATATGCGTAGGGTCATCCCTCACTGTTGACTCCCCCTCCAAAGGATCAGACCAGAAAACGTCACCCTGAGGCGCATTCTTCTGTAGACCTCGACAAACTCCCTGCCAAGGATGCTGTAACTAGGCTGCACAAAAGAAGAATTTGCTGCTTCACATGGCACCGTCCTTGCTAGATTCTTTTATGGAGAATATAGAACGGATGGACTCCCTGCCTATGCTATGAGAATCCTACGTAAAAATAAGGGAGCGGCGATGAAGCCAGCAGGAAGGCACAGTCATGCCTCCGCGGATGCGGCTGCCACCCCGTCGACATTCGGCGGCTCATTGCTTGCGCTCGAATCGCGCATCATGTTCGACGGGGCGGCGGTTGCGACAGCAGGCAAAGTCGCCACCGAGCAGATCGCGCAAAGCCAGACTGATGCGTCCCGCTCGGATCATGACGCGGCGACAGCTGACACCGTGCCAGCTGCGCCGACAGGCGAACCGCAATCCTCCACCGGTAGTGACCAAGCCTTGTTCAATGCCCTGGCGGCGTACGATACATCGGTCGCCCGCCAGGAGATCGTGTTCCTGTCCCCCAGCGTCCTAGACTACCAGAAACTCCTCGACGGTATCAGTCCCAACGTCGAAGTGCACGTGCTCGATCCTGCCCGCGATGGCGTGGCGCAAATGGCGGAGATTCTCGCCGGTCGTACGGGCATCGACGCGGTCCACCTGATCGGCGATGGCACCGAGGCCGAGATGCATCTTGGCGCGAGCTTCCTGACGCAAGAGTCAATCAGCACGACCTACGCCGAACAGTTTCAACAAATCGGTCGGAGCTTGTCGGCGGATGCAGACCTCCTGATCTACGGCTGCAACTTTGGACGTGGCGAGGCCGGCCTAAATGTCATCCAATCCCTGGCCGCCCTCACCGGCGCCGATGTGGCCGCGAGCACGGACCGGACAGGCAGTGCCGCTGAGTACGGAAACTGGCAACTTGAAGTCACCACCGGATCGATTGAGACCTCAGTTGTGATCAGTGCAAGCACGCAGGCGGACTGGGACCATGCATTGGCCACCTTCACAGTCACCAACACGAACGATTCTGGTGCCGGATCCTTCCGCCAAGCCATCATTAACGCCAACGCGGCAGCGGGCTTCGACACCATTAATTTCAACATTGGCGTAGTTGGGAGCGTCCAGACGATCACGATCCTGGACGGGCCTGATCTCGATCTGATCGGGGATACCCCGCTGCCGACCATCACTGGACAGGTCACCATCGACGGATGGTCGCAAGGCGGCGCAGGCTACACAGGTCCCCCCCTCATCATCCTCGACGGTAACGACGTCGTTGGCAACGGGCTCCAGCTCACCAGCAGTGCCGACGGTAGTTTGATCCGCGGCCTCGTGATCCGCAACTTCGACGGCGATGGCATCCGCATCGACGCTGGCTCCAACAACAACACCATCGTCGGGAACTATATCGGCAGTCTGAACGCAGCAGGCACAAATGCCGGCGGGAGTTTCGCGAACAACAGTGACGGGATCGAGATCCAGGGCGCGAACAACATCATCGGCGGAACCGTCGCAAACCTGAGGAACGTCATCTCCGGCAACAACAGCCGGGGGATCATGATCACAGGAGCGTCGGCGACCGGCAACCAGATCCTGGGGGACTATATCGGTCTCGCTGCCAACGGCACGACTGGGTTGGGCAACGGCAGTCAGGGCATCAGGATCGAGAACGGCGCCTCGAACAATACCATCGGAGGTTCGGTGGCCGGAGCCAGGAACGTGATCTCCGACAACAACAGCAGCGGCATCATCATCACAGGTGGCACAACCACCCTGAACCAGGTCATCGGGAACTATATCGGCACCACTGCCGCCGGCACGGCCGGGCTCGGCAACAACAGCCGCGGCATCGACATCACTGGCGGCGCCTCGAACAATACCATCGGAACCGCGGTCGTCGGCGGAGGGAACGTGATCTCCGACAGCGGCCAGAGCGGCATCCGGATCACCGGCAACTCAGACAACATTACGATCCAGAACAATCGCATTGGGACAAACGCCGCCGGCACCGCCGCCCTCGGCAACGCCAATTATGGAATCGAGATCATCGGCGGCGCGGCCGCTGGCAGCAGCCCGACCAACATCGTGATCGGCGGCACTGGAGCGAACCAGGCGAACATCATCGCCTATAGCGGGCTCGATGGTGTGTTGGTCACCAACAGCGCAGGCGGCGTGTCGATCATCGCGAACTCGATCCACTCGAACAGCGGACCGCTCGGCATCGACCTGGTCGGCGGCACGGAGAACATCGACGGAGTGACGCTCAACGACCTCGGCCCCCCGCCCGACACCGACACGGGCGCGAACAATCTGCAGAACTTCCCGGACTTCACCGTTGGGCCCAGGATCAGCGGCCCGAACCTCCTTGTCACTGGCCAGCTGAACAGCACCCCCGGGGGCACCTTCACCATCCACTTCTACGCGAACGCCGTCCAAGGCAGCCCGAGCTTGTATGGTGAGGGCGAGCGCTACATTGGCTCGACCGTGGTGGTCGCCAACGCTTCGGGGGTGGCGACGTTCACCAACGTCAACCTCGGAGCGGTGGCCGTCGTGGGCGAATTCATCAGCATGACGGCGACGGACAGCTCCGGCAACACCTCGGAGTTCTCGCTCGCCCTGCCGGTGGCGAATCCCACTGGCGCCCAGGACATTAGCGGGACGATATACCAGGACGTGGTCGGCGACGGCAGCATCTTCGGCGACCCTGTCCGGAGCGGTGTCAGGGTGAATTTGTATCAGGACAACGGCGCCGTCGTCGGGGCGCCCGACGCCACCGACGCGTTCGTTGGGTTCACCACGACCGACGCCGCCGGATTCTACAGCTTCAACGTCGTCAACGGCACTTACTGGGTCGCGGTCGATTCGAAGACCTTCGCGCCGACCGGCTTCAACGCTGGCTTCGCGCAGGGCGATGTCTGGGCCGAGCAGACCTTCGGCCCGGCTGGGTCGGTGAGCTTCAATGGGAGCTACAGCTACACGACCTCGTTCGGCCTGTTCTTCGGCGGGATGGAGGCCTCCGGCGCGACCAGCTCCGATAACGCGGCGACGCTCCTCGGCTCCGAGCACGTGGCGCGGGTGACGACCAGCGCCGCCACTCCGTCGGTGACCAGCGTCAACTTCGGCTTCAGCTTCAACGTCGTGACCAACACCGAGGGCGGCGATGCGAGCGATCACGACGCAGCCGCGAACCGCACCGTGCAGGGCTCGCTGCGGCAGTTCATCCAGAATGCCAATGCAATCAGCGGCGCAAACCTCATGAGGTTCACGCCGGCGGTGGCCACCAACGATACGGGAGGTGGAGGTAACTGGTGGCAGATCTCAGTGACCAACCAGCTCCCCACCATCACCGACACCAACACGACCATCGACGGCTCCGCCTATTCCAGCACCGCCTACGGGATTGTGCGGGACGATAACCCAGGGAATCTTGGCGCAGGCGGGACGGTCGGCGTAGGAGCGCTGGCGCTCGGTCAGGTCGCGCGCCCCGAACTTGAGATTCAGGACGGTATCGGCGGCGGCGCGGTCCCGATCGGCTTCCGCATTAATGCGTCTAACACGACCATACGTGACCTTGCGATTTGGGGTTTCGGCAGTGGAGCCACGGCGACCGGCGATATCGTGATCGATACCAACATCACCGGCACGCTGATCGACTCGAACATCATCGGTGCCTCGGCTTCGAGCTTCACAGACCCCGGCGCCGAACGAGGGGCGCGGCAGGGCATTGTCGTCGGCGCAGACGTCGCAGGGCCGGACAGCGGGACCATCCGGAACAACCTCATCGGCTTCCACGGCTACTCCGGCATCGATATTCACGGGCTCGGCGGCAACTCGACGAGCGGATGGCTGATCCAGAACAACGAGATCCGCGGCAACGGTCTGGTGAGCAACGTCTACGACGGCATCAACGCGGTCAATAACGTCACCAGCCTTACGATCAGTGGCAATCTGATCACCAATAACCAGTCGCCTGGGATTGATCTTTATAACAATGTGTCCTCGACCACAGTCGTCAACAACACGATCAGCAACAACGCGCTCGCTGCAGGCGCTGAACAATTCGGCATCGAGGTCGTGGACGGGGGCGCTGGGATCGTGCTTGACCGGAACGTGATCACCGGCAATACGGGGCCGGGAGTGCTCGTCGGCACCACCGTCGCCGGCAGCAACATCAACAGCGGCACCGTCCGGCTCACGCAGAACTCGATCTCCGGCAACAGCGGCCTTGGCATCGACCTCGACAATAGCGCCCTGTCGCCCAGGGACGGCGATGGCGTCACTGCGAACGATGCGCTCGATACCGACAACGGCCCGAACAACCTCGTGAACATCCCAGTGCTGTACGCGGCGGGGATCAACGGCGGCAACGTCACGATCTACGGAGAGATCAACGCGGCAGCCAACACTTGGTACCGTATCGAGTTCTTCGCCTCGGCCGCCGCCGATCCGAGCGGGTACGGCGAAGGCCAGCGCTATCTCGGCACTGCCAGCTTCCAGACCAACGCTGCAGGCTACGCGACGATCAACACGACACTAGCCTCTGCCGTCGCAGCTGGCGAGTTCGTCACCGCCACTGCAACGCGGGCGACCGCCGCAGCTGGGCCGTACTTCGAGACCTCGGAGTTCGCTGCGAATGTGATTGCCCGGAGCCAGTCGATCTCCGGCACGGTCTACAACGATGTGAACGCCGACGCGACGGTCTCTGGCGCGGAAGGAGTGTTCGGCACTGCCACTGTGCGGCTCTATGTGGATGACGGCGATGGTGCAATCGACGCGGGCGACCTCCTCGTCGGCACGACGACGACCAACGCTGCGGGAGTCTACACCTTTTCGAACCTCGGCAACGCCACCTATTGGGTTGCGGTGGATTCGATGACCCTGGCTGCCCCAAGCTACAACGGAGGCTTCACCATCAACGATGTGTGGGCTGAGCAGACCTATGGGGTCGCTGGCGCCGCCCAGGGAGCCGGTTTCCTCGGCGCCTCCGGCGCGCTCTACGGAGGCCGCGACGTGACGCTTTCGGACAATACCGCTGCTCTGACCAGCGCCGAGCACGTGACACGCGCGATCGTCTTGGGCGCGAACGTCGCCGGCATCGAGTCCGGCTTCAGCTTCAGCACGATCACCTCGACCCGCGACGGCGACGATGCTGCTGCCTCGAACCGCACGGTGCAGGGCTCACTGCGGCAATTCATCCAGAACTCGAACGCCATCACTGGTGTCCAGTCATCCAACTTCTCGATCGGGACCGGCCTGCAAACCATCAGCCCGACCTCAGCACTGCCAACGATCACCGACGCGGTCATCCTCGACGCGACAACGCAGGAGGGATTTGCCGGCACTCCGCTCATCGAACTAAACGGTGCTGGCGCTGGTGCTGGT
>Ga0187894_10000596_pt1 | contig 48660 bp, 40 predicted proteins | sample GBC1701081metaG_FD_136650 | JGI IMG/M metagenome (GOLD analysis project Ga0187894, IMG submission 136650) | White microbial mat communities from a lava cave in the Kipuka Kanohina Cave System on the Island of Hawaii, USA - GBC170108-1 metaG ... | reverse complement strand
GGGTCCGCCCACGACACCTTCCGCGAGCGCCCAGGCCGTCGACAGCGACGGCATGCCCGCGCTGTTGTGCGCGCCGAACCACGCGCCCGCCGGCCAGTACATTGATCGCTCGACGATGATCGGCGCGTCCGCGGAGATGTCGCACGAGACGTCCGTCGCGGAGAGGCCTGGCAGCACGTCGACCCAGATCGTCTCGCGGCTCGTCGGCTTCAGCGTCCGCGTCTCCGTCCGCGCCACGCCCCTCGGCGTCAGATACCGGATCGTCGCCGTCACGGGCCGCGGGTTCGGGTTGCTCAGCAGGACGAAGACGTCGAACATCCCGCCCGTGTGCCCTTCCGCGAGGAACCAGCGCTTCGAGCCCTCGCTGATCGCGGCGGAGGCGTGGCCGGCCTGCCAGACCGCGGATCCGTTGCGGAAGTACATCGAGCGCTCGACCATGATCGGCTGGCTCGCGCGGACGGTCGTCCCGAACGATCGCCGCAGCAGTTCCGGGATGTCGTTCGCGAGAATCGTCAACCGCCGGTTCGCGCCCACCTGATAATTCCGCTTCAGCACCTTCCCGTCGTCCAGCAGGAAGTCCACCTGCACGTCCGCCGCGGACGCATTTGGGTTCGCGAGCAGGATGTAGGTCTCGAAGTAACCGGCGTTACCTTCGGCGAGGAACCACTCGGTCGACGGCTTCGCGACGCTCTTCGCGGTGTGCGCGCCGGTCTGCATCCGGCCCATGTCCCAGCTCATGGTCCGTTCGGTGATGACCGACGCGGGACCGGAGACGACGGCGGCGAACGACGTGCCTTGCAGTTGCGGGATGCCGTTCGCGGTGACGGTGCCGCGCGAATAGCCCTCGACGCGATACTCGCGCTCGACCGGCGTGCCGGCTTCGCGCAAGAACTTCACGCGGATGTCCGCCGGCGCCGGGCTGACGTTTACCAGTGCGAGCTGATACTTGAAGATGCCGGTCGCACCCTCGGCGAAATACGCATCTCGCGTTCCCTCGGGCGTCGGGATCGGCAGCTCGATGTCCGGGTCGGGAGGCGGCGCCGTATCCAGTTCGTCCGACCGGAGGCCGATCACGCCCTGCGTGTTATAGGCCGCGACCGAGATGAAATAGCGCGAGTTGTCCAGCAGACTGGCCAGCGTGACCGTCGTCTGCGTGCCGATCTTCACCTGGCCGACGCTCGTCCCGTTTTCGGACCGGTAATAGACGATATAGCCGGCCAGATCGGCCTCGGTGTTGGCGTCCCACGACACGACCAGCGACATCGCGTGCGCCGTTCCCGTGTGCGCCGTCCCCGTCAGCAGCGCCACGCACATCACCGCCATCACGCACAGGCGACGCGCGGCCACACCGGGAGCGACGGGCCTGGTGGCGGCAATGCGGCGCAGCCAGACGGCGGCCGATCGCGCCAGACACACCAGGCACACAGGCGAGGTGAAATCCCTCATGCGTTCGTAGAACCTTAAATTGAGGACGTGAATGAATGACGCGAGCGCCGGCCGCCGAAGCGGCTCCCCGCACGCGTTGCGCGAAGGGCTACAAGAACCGTACCTGTGGGAGGACGCGGACGACAGCTGTCACTTCGATCGACATCTCCTGGCATTGCGGGCGACATGATACCCGCGCGGAGGCGACATTAGTATGTCCGGCGGAAAAACTTTCACCCTAAAACTGCACGGAAGGGCAGAGTTACACGCCGATGAGTGGCGCGCGGCGCGAAGGCTCGTGGCGGAAGCGGGCGCGGCACGACAAGAGGTTCGAAGGAGGGCATGACTTGACATTTACGGTGTCGCGGACGCACCTTAGCAGGCTAACGATGTCGCACCGGAGGGCGCGTCGGTGACGGGAGGATTCTCTTTGTGTTGAAAGGCATCATCCTCGCGGGCGGCAGCGGCACGCGGCTGTATCCGATCACCCGCGGCATCTGCAAGCAGCTCGTTCCCATCTACAACAAGCCGATGATCTACTACCCGCTGGCCACGCTGATGCTGGCGGGGATTCAGGACATCCTGATCATCACGACGCCGGAAGACCAGGACAGCTTCAAGCGGCTCCTGGGCGATGGGCGCGAGTGGGGCTTGCGCCTGTCCTTCACGGCGCAGCCGCGGCCGGAAGGCCTCGCGCAGGCGTTCATTCTCGGACGGGAATTCGTCGGCCGCGACCGCGTCGCGCTGGCGCTCGGCGACAACATCTTCTTCGGCCACGGCTTCTCGGACGTCCTCCGCGTCGCCAGCGCGCGCGAGTCGGGCGCGACCGTGTTCGGATATCCGGTCCGCGATCCGGAGCGCTACGGCGTCGTGGAGTTCGACGCCGAGGGGCGCGCCGTCAGCCTCGAAGAGAAACCGGCGCAGCCGCGGTCGTCGTACGCCGTCACGGGCCTCTACTTCTACGACAACCAGGTCCTCGACATCGCGGCGCATCTCAAGCCGTCGAAGCGCGGCGAGCTGGAGATCACGGACGTCAACCTCGCCTACCTGCGGCTCGGACAATTGAACGTGGAGCGCATCGGCCGCGGCGTCGCGTGGCTCGACACCGGCACGCACGAATCGCTGCTGCAGGCGTCGCACTTCGTGCAGACGATCGAGGAGCGGCAGGGGCTGATGATCTGCTGCGTCGAGGAAATCGCCTATCGCATGGGCTATATCTCGGCGGACGCCGTGCGGCGGATCGCGGAGCCGATGCGGAAGAATTCTTACGGACAGTATCTGCTGCGGATGCTCGAACAGGGCGTCGACGCCGCGCACGCCCACGTATGAACGTCAAGCAGACCGCCTTGCCGGGCGTGCTCGTGATCGAGCCACGCGTCCATCATGACGGCCGGGGCTTCTTCCTCGAAACCTACCACGCGGGACGCTATCGCGACGCGGGGCTCGCCGCGACGTTCGTCCAGGACAACCACTCGCGCTCCGTCCGCGGGACGCTCCGCGGCCTGCACTGGCAGGAGGAGCATCCCCAGGGCAAGCTGGTTCGCGTGCTGGCCGGCGAGATCTTCGACGTGGCCGTCGACATCCGGTCCGACTCGCCGACGTTCGGCCGCTGGGTGGGCGTCGAGCTCTCGGCGGAGAACTTCCGGCAGATCTACGTGCCGCCCGGCTTCGCGCACGGGTTCTGCGTCACGAGCGACATCGCCGAAGTCGAGTACAAGTGCACCGACTTCTACGATCCGCCGTCCGAGCGCGGGTTGATCTGGAACGATCGGGACGTCGGCATCGCGTGGCCGGTGGCCGATCCGATCCTGTCCGCGCGCGACCGCGTGCATCCCACGCTGGCCGAGCTCCGGCGCACGGCCCTGAATCTGAAGTCGTAAATCTGAAATCGTGAACGGTCACCCCGCCGCGGCGCCAGTCACGCCCGCGCGGACGTCCAGCCATCCCAGCGCGGCGAGATCCGTCAGCGGCTCTTCGAAGGAGCACGATCCAAAGCTGACGGCCGCCGCCTGACGTCCCTCCGTCAGCGCGGCCCGATCGAGCCGGTATTCGCGCCAGCGCCACTCATCGTCCGTGAACACGAACGCGCGCGGATCTTCTTCCTCCAGCAGATCGACGAGCGCGGCTTCGACGTCCTCCGCGGACGCGCCTTGCGCGAGCCGCGCGCGGCCGAGCGCCGCCGCGAGGAAGACGTTGAGGAAGCCGTGCATCACGGCACGGGGACTGTCCGCCTCGTACGTCAACGCCTGCCGCGACCGGACGGGATGATGCAGGCCCGCCGTCGCCTTGCTGCGGACACCGGCACGCAGCGCCGCGACCAGGAAGCACGCCACCGTCGCCGCGGACGGAATCAGCTCCGGCACGACCCCGCCGGTGCGCAGCTTGGCGCCGTGGCCCGCGCGCTGGATGGCCTCCAGCGTCGCGGCGAGATCCGGATCGGGCTCCGGCGCGGGCCCCCGCGCAGGCAGGGGCGTGACCTCGAGCCACAGATCGACATCGCGCGGCAGAACGGCACTCACCCGCTCGACGTCGGCCGCACCCGCGATCTTCACGTCGAGCGACGCGACGACGAAGCGTCCAGAGTTGGCCGAGCGCGGGCCGCCCAGACCGCCCGCGCCTTCGTGCGCGGCGCGGAAGCGCGTCAACGCCTCCAGGTCCGCGGACAGATCGGCGCCGGCCAGCGTCGCGAGCGGCCAGGGACGCTCACGAGTGGCGAAAGACGCGGCGGCGTGCTCCAGTTCGGTCAGCCGGCCGCACGGCACGACGAAGCGGCCGAGCATCCAGGCGTGCGGGCGATCGCGATAGTCCGCGTAGCGCGCCACCGCGTCGGCCATCGACAGACCGGCCGGTGGAAACAGTCCCGCGTAGTCGATCAAGCCGTCGAGCAGCGCTCGAAGCGTCCGGGTCTCCATCACACGTGTCCTTCCGCGGTGCGCGGCGTCAGCAGGCGTCCGGCCGCGTAGCTCACACAGAAGCTCGCGATGGCCGTGCCGAGGCCGAGAATGGACGGCGTCGCGTAGCCGATGCCCTTGCCGCCCGTCAGCCAGTGGCCGGCGACGAGCGCCGCGACGCCGCAGACGATCGCGACGCCGGCATCCACCGTCCGCGTCTTCGGCAGACACAGCCCCGCGACGATCGGCACGAACAGGCTCACCGTCAGCAGGCTGTAGAAGATCGACAAGGCGTCCGTCACGGTCGGCTGAAGGACGGCGAACCCCGTCGCGGCAACGAGGCCGAAGACCGCCGCGAGCCGCGCGACGGTGAGCACCTGCCGATCGCCCGCGTCGGGCCGCCAGTACCGCCGATACAGGTCCTGCGAGAGCGACGTGGACAGCATGAACAGCACCGCGTCCGCCGCGCTCAGCTCCGCCGAGAACAGCGCCGCCAGGCCCAGCGCCCCGATCGCCGGCGGCAAATCCAGCGTCAGGACCGTCGGCAGCGCCACGTCCCGCGACGGCAGGTCCGGATGCAGCACGCGCGCGATCATCCCCAGCAGCACCGGCACGAGCGCGAAGGCGAACAACCCGAGCGCGTTCAAGCCGACGCCCCAGCGGACCGCGCGGTCGTCGCGCGCGCCGTACACCTTCTGCAGCACGCCCGGCGACACGACGAACGCGGGCGCCAGCATGAACAGCAGCGGCCAGCCGATCGCGCCGTGCTGCCACGCGCTCCAGTAGGCCGGATCGGCGGGCGCGTCGGCGAGGACGCGGCCCCAGCCGCCCGCGTCGTGCATCGCGAGCGGGAGGGCGAGCGCGAACCCGACCATCTTGATCGTCAGTTGGACGACATGGACCCACACCGAAGACGCGAGGCCGCCCGAGACGAAGTACGTCCCGATCAACGCGCCGCCGATGAGGGCGCCGAGTCCGTGCGGCACGCCGAGGATCGTGCGCAGGACGGATCCAATCCCGATGAGCTGTCCCGCGAGGATCGACAGCGTGCCGATCCACAGCAGCGCCGAGATGCCGCCGGCCACCGTGCCGTTGTAGCGCCGTTCCAGATATTCGCCGACGGTCTTGAGCTGCAGCCGTTCCGCCTCGCGCCGCATGCGCGGACCGATGACGAACGCGAGCGCGAGCGATCCGATGGCCGCGGATCCCACCCACCACCAGGCCGCGAGGCCGTATTGATAGCCGAGGCCCGTGGCGCCGACGGTCGATCCCGCGCCGATGTTTGCCGCCAGCAGCGTCGCGAACAGCAGGCCCGGTCCCAGTCGTCGTCCGGCCACGAAGAAATCGCCGGACGCGCGGACGTGTCGCCCGATGACGATGCCCAGCGTCATCAGGCCGAGCGAGTAGACGACGATGAACGCAAGATAGAAGGTCAATGCTGGAAGGTCAACGCGGCAAGGTCACGGCTGCGCCGTCACGGGCGCGCGGACGCGTCCAGCGTGCGGACGGCCGGCAGATTCGGCAGGCCCTGCGAGTTGCGGACGGCGTCCAGGATCGCGGCCGCGGTTGCGTCCGCGGCGAGCGTGCCGAGCGTCAGCAGATTGGGCTCGCCGGTCCAGTGTCCCGTGCCCATCGCGAACAGCGTGTCGCCGTCGAACGGCGTGTGGACCGGATAGATGGCGCGGGCGAGGCCGTCGTGCGCGATCTGGGCCATGCGCGTCGCCTGGATCTTCGTGAGCTTCGCGTTGGTGGCGACGATGCCGATGGTGGTGTTCTCACCGCTGCGCGCGCGCGGCGGCAGGCCGTTGCGAATGAGAATCCGCGCATCGGCCAGGCTGCGGCCGTCCTCCGAGCGGACGCCCGCGACGACACGTCCGGTCGCGGGATCGATGACGTCGCCGACGGCGTTTACGGCGATGAGCGCGGAGACGATCAGGCCGTCGGGCAGAGTGAACGTCGCGGAGCCGATGCCGCCTTTCATCGCGCGGCCGCCGCCCGCGAGCTTGCCCACCGTCGCGCCGGCGCCCGCGCCGACGTCGCCGCGCGCAACCGGACCGTCGTTCGCGGCGGCCGCGGCCTTGTAGCCGCAGTCCGCGGTCGGACGGATCTTCGGATCGCCGACACCGAGATCAAACAGGACCGCGGCCGGCACGATCGGCACGACGCCGGTCGACATCTTGAAGCCGATCTTGCGTTCTTCGAGGTAGCGGACGACACCGCTGGCGGCGTCCAGGCCGAAGGCGCTGCCGCCCGAAAGCACGATGGCGTGGACCTCGGACACGGTGTTGATCGGATTCAGCAGATCCGTCTCGCGGGTCCCAGGCGCGGCGCCGCGCACGTCGACGCCGGCGACGGCGCCCTGCTCGGCGAGCACGACCGTGCAGCCGGTCGGACGTTCCTGAAGCGTGAAATGGCCGACCTTCAAGCCGGGCACGTCGGTCAGCCCCTTGCTCGCGGTGCCGTTCATCGTCGATGCAGTCATGGTCGATCCCAGCGGCGTGCTCAGGAGCGTGCACGAGACGATCAGTCCGAGCCCTGCTGCCATGACGACCTTGGCGGACGCCGTCCGCCGGTCCCGCCGTCTGTCTTGTCTCATCGTTGCTCCTTCGGTACGCGCACGGTGTGTGGCGCACCGAATGATCGTACTGGAACGCGCGGCGCTTGACAACGCGACTCAGTCATGACGCAATCTGCGCATGCTGACGACCACGCTGCTGCTCCTGGCCCTGACGACCGCCGCGCCTGCCCCATCCTCGGAGAGGCCCTCCTCGCAGACGCTGCCCTCGCAAGCCCCGTCTCCGCAGGCGCCGGCCTCGCAGCCCTCGTCACCACAGGCCGCGTCTCCGGCGAAGTCCGACGCGTCCCTGCCGGCCGGCGCCGAGGCCTGGTCGCTCTTCGGGACGCCGCTGACGCCGCCCGCGCCGTCGGCGGACGCGTTGAAGGACCTGGAAGCGAAGCTCGCGGAGGCCAAGGCGACGCTGGCGGCGAAGCCGTCCGACCCGGACGCGCTGATCTGGGTCGGCCGCCGGACGGCCTACCTCGGACGGTATCGCGACGCGATCGACGTCTTCACGCAGGGCATCGCGAAATTCCCGCGGGACGCGCGGTTCTACCGTCACCGCGGCCACCGGTACATCACGACGCGCCAGTTCGATCGCGCGATCGCGGACTTCGAGAAGGCCGCGGCGCTGGTCGAGGGCAAGCCGGACGAGGTCGAACCGGACGGTCAGCCGAACGCCCGGAACATCCCGACGTCCACGCTGCAGTTCAACATCTGGTATCACCTCGGCCTCGCGCACTATCTGTCCGGCCATTTCGACCGGGCGCTCGACGCCTATCGGTCCTGCATGGACGTCTCCAAGAACCCCGACGCCGTCGTGGCGACGACGCACTGGCTGTACATGACGCTGCGGCGCCTGAACCGGCAGATCGAAGCGGCGCGCGTCCTGACGCGGATCTCGGCGCAGGCGGAGGTCATCGAAAACGCCGCGTATCACCGGCTGGTGTTGATGTACAAGGGCGAATTGAAGCCGGAGGCGCTGCTGGACCAGGCGAGCAGCGGGCTGGACAAGACGACGGTGACGTACGGCGTCGCGAACTGGCACTTCTACAACAACCGCCGGCAGGACGCGCTCAAACTGCTGCGCACCATCGTGCCCGGTCCGCAATGGGCCGCGTTCGGCGCGATTGCCGCGGAAGCCGACTTGAAGCGCCTCGGCGTGACGCCGTCGCCCGCGCCGTAGGGCGCGAGGCGGCGCGGCTGTCAGCGTACGCGTGCGGCGTTCGTGAGCGGCGGAATGAGGCACCTGCACTGACAGCCCGGATTCACACAGCGTCCGGCGCGGGGCGCGCCGCAGAACGTGTCACACGCAACCGTCCGAAGAGGACACTGCGGGGACGTGCTGCACCGGAGCACGCCTCCGCGCCCGAGGGCGATGTCATTCGCGAACGCGGTCGGCCCCGCCGCAACCAGCACCGCCAGCACCAGCAGCCGCCGAGTCATGGCACGCATGTCCGCACCTCCAAAGTTCGTCTCCGGTCGGGTCGTGCGTCCCCACGCGCGCGCGGCGTCCGCGGCGCGGCACCGGATCGCAGAATCCTCGTCGCAGAATCCTCGTCTTGGGGGGCCGCTGCTCCGAGCGTCACACGGAACGTGCCCGGACGCGCCGCGAGAGACGTGGCTGTTCGCCGCGCGAAGGTTCGTGACGGTTGCGAAGGTTGTTGTCAGCCGCCGGCGGGTCCGCGTACAATGACTCGTCTCACCTTGGCCCGCTGTTCGGGCCACTGACCGCGCGATACGTGTTCACTGTCCGGCATCTGTTGATTCGTGGGGCGATGCGCGCCGACGAACGCGGACGGCGTCGTCCGTCGGTTCTGTCGGCCTTCGGTGCGATCGCCTGCCTCGCGGCCGTGCTGCTCCTCGCGCCGTGGCTGGTGGCGTCCGCCCACGCGCAGACCGCGCCAACCGTCCTCTCCGGCCAGTATCGCGGCCTCTGGGTCGACACCTTCAACACCCGTCTGAACGGCCCCGCGGACGTCGGCGCCGTGATCGAGCGCGCGCGTCTGGCGCGCGCCAACCTGCTGCTCGTGCAGGTGCGCCGGCGCGGCGATGCGTGGTATGTCGATGCGAAGGAGCCGCTGCCCGAAGGCGTGCCGCTCGAACCGGGCTTCGACCCGCTGCGCGAGATGCTCGGACAGGCGCACGCGGCCGGCATCGAGGTCCACGCCTTCGTCAGCATCGGCGCGGTGTGGAACCAGGCGACGCTGCCACTGAATCCCGAACACGTCTTCAACCGGCACGGCTTCTCCCCCGCCGGTCCGCTCCCCGGCCGCGAGAACTGGCTGACGCGGACGCTGCTGCCCGACGGCGGCAACACGTCCTACGGCGGCTTCCGGTTCGGCACCGACTTCTGGCTCGACTTCGGCCACCCCGACGCCGCCACGTACATCGTCAACGTCCTGACGCAGCTCGTGGCGACGTACGACGTCGATGGCCTGCACCTCGAACGCGTCTCCTATCCCGATCTGACCGCGCCCAGCGGGTCGGCGCTGGCCTTTTCCGCTGGCGGATCGAGCGTCGGCTACAACGCGGTCAGCCTCGAACGCTTCCGCCGCGCGTACGGCCTGCCCGCGGACGCCGTGCCCGGCGCCGAGGATCCGGCGTGGAGCGACTGGCGCCGTGAGCAGGTCACCGCGCTGGTCCGGCGCATCTATCTGTCCGTGATGGCGGTGCGGCCGCAGGTGAAGGTGTCCGCGGCGGTGGTGGCGACCGGCGACGCGCCGGCAGGCGACGCCAGCTTCTCCTCGTCCGAGCCGTACTGGCGCGTGTATCAGGACTGGGACGGCTGGCTCCAGCAAGGGCTGGTCGACTTCGTCGTCCCGATGATCTTCCGCGCGGAACACGCGCCGGGCGCCAGCGAGTCGTTCCTGAACTGGACGCTGTGGATGCGGCAGCATCAGCACCAGCGCTTCGCGCTCGCGGGCCTCGGACTCTATCTGAACTCCGTCGAAGGCACGCTGCGGCAGTTGCGCCGCGCGCTCGAATCGAACGCCACCGCGCCGTCGCTCGGCGCCGTGCTCTATTCCGTCGGCGCACACAACGCGCCCGTGTCCGCGAATCCGTACGCCGTGCCAGCCGGCCGCGACACGCCGCTGCGCGCGTACGAGGATCTGGCGGCGGGCCTCACGACCGGCAAGACAACGGCCGGCCAGGCGCTCGAGGCCGGCAGCACGCGGGCCGCGCCATTCGCCGCCGCGACGCCGGCGCCGGTGCTGCCCTGGAAGACGTCCCCGCAGACCGGGTTCCTGATGGGCACGATCGCCCGCGCGGACGGCGCCCCGCTGGACACGGCGCAGATCACGCTGGAGCGCGCGCCGAGCGGCCCCAACGAACCGCCGATCCCGCCGGAGATGAGCGTCAGCTTCACGTCCGTGCAGACGGACGGCAGCGGCTTCTACGGCTTCACCACGATCCCGCCAGGCCGCTACCGCCTCGTCATCACGCCGCGTGACGCCAGCCCGGTCACGAGCGGCTGCACGATTGCCATCGCCCCCGGCGTCCTGTCCCGCCTGGACGCAGCACTCGACCCCCGCTCGTCTATCGCACCGTGTACGCTGACCGGCCCCGACCGCCGCACGGTCGGCAGCCACCGCTAACCCCACTGATCGCAAACGGATAGTCCTCATCGCGATCGTCGCGACGGCGAACGCGCGTCTACCGCGAATCTCGCCGGCGCGAACAGTTGCCAGCGTCCGCAGCCATCCCACCGAGAATGTCCATGTTTCTTCGGCGAGACGGATAACTCCTCAAGGAGGCGCGATATGGTCCCCAACATGAAACTGTTTTCGTTCGCCAGAGTGCTCCTGCTGATCGGCGCGGCGTTGGTCCTGACCCTGCAGACGTCGGCCGCCCAGGTCTGCACGCCCAGATGTCCGCCCATCGCCCCCGGGACGGAAGGGCTGTGCGTCGAGCTGTGCACCAGCGCCAGCGTCTCGCGGCAACAAAGCTGCCCGAGCGGCAAGCTCTGTTGCTCGAACGGCTGCGGCCACGTCTGCATGACGGCTATCTGCGGCTAGACGAAAGAAACGGCAGGGGGCAAGCCCCAGCCCCCTGACGCATCCCCGCGACACAGCGATCTGCCTACCGAACGCGCCCCTGACACACGCAATCGGGATCTCGCCAGCCGCGGGGCTCGATTGCCGTGAACCGCTCGCAACCGGCAGGCACGTACCACGACACTCGACCGTCAGGCCTCGCGCGAACGAGATACCGCTGCATCCCGACGTAGATATCGCCGTCAGACGTCTTCACGATTGACGACTGTTCGAGTCCTCCGAGATTCGCCGTGAAGACCTGACTGAGCTCGCCGGCGGTTGTAAACCGTGCGACACCTTTGTCGTGGACGATCAATATCGAGTCCGGTGTCTCTCTGATGTAGATATCCGGCTCTCCAGGCAAGCGCGCCAGCGGAGCATATTGCCAGCGATATGTTACCGGCTCTCGACGAACCACCGCCAGCGATCCCTCGCTCAGGTTCAGATGGGCCAGGCCTTCGAGAACGAGGACGGCATCCGATTGGCTTCCCCACTCAGGCACGAACCCGCGCACATTCATCCTCCCGAGCGGGACCTCCTGAGTGCCTGTCGTGTCAAACCAGGAGAGCGTTCCACCCCACTCGCCATCGTCACGGGAGACGAGCCAGCCGTCTGGCAGCCGCAACGCGCTGACCACGGTCCGACTGAGTCGAGTTGCGACCGGGAACGGCGGCTTGACGAGTGGCTTCCGGGGCACGATTGGTCGCTCGGACACTTTCAACTCGCCACCATCCAGTTCGGCAATCGCGGTCCACGGCGTATAGCGTGCACAAACGCGCTCGTCGTAGCCTGGCCCTGGAGCGGTGGCAATCTCGACCCACCCAGGTGGCCCGTCAGAACGCGCTTCGACGTTGCGTCCACGTTGGTGCGGCAGAACTAACAGCACACCAACCACAACCAGGCATTCAGCGTATCGAACACGGCTGATCAACGGCCTCTCCTCTAAATGTGAACAACACACGTTCGGTCAGAAGTGTCGATTGTCCTCCTGAGCCTGCGAGATACTTCCTGATTTTGCGATCTGGAAGCGCAACAAAAGCCTCGTGTCCCGGACTTTCAAGATCGATTCGCGCAAAATCACCTGGAGAGAAATCGTAAGACCACGGTGGAGGCGCGCATTCGTGATGAGTGTGAGCGTCCCCGCGCACGTTCGTTGAAGGCGGACACGGCTCGAGCAACAACGAACTCGGCAGAGCATCTGTTGCGCGAGCCAACGCGCCAATCAGATAGCGGTCATCTTTCGTCTTACAAATGTTGGCACCAAATTCGACGCGCATGACAAATGACTGTGGAAACCATTCGCGCAAGGCGGCGATGGCTGCCGCTTTTAGGGTTCTGTACTTTCCGCTCGGAGCCGAACGGCGTGAGAAGCCAGGCTCTGAAAAGAAGGCGTTCTGGACAAGCTCAGGATGCTGCAAGGTTCCAAAGGTCGTTGACGAGCCGACGATGATGTCACCGTCTGCCCGAGGAACGATGGTCGCCCGTGTCCAGGGATCCGTCGGGGTCGATACGAATTGCGTTGCGGAACTTCCGGAAACGGTCCATAGACTATCGCTCTGATCCTCATAAACAGATTTGCGCGCTACGAGGACGCTACCTGCAGACGTGGTCGCGACCGGGCGCCCTTCGAGCGGAGTCGTCCAGCTAACGACGCCGGTAGCAGGATCATAGGCAGTAACGTTGGTCCCTCCGACAACGGCGAGGTTGTCGCCAGTAATCAGGCTTGGCGCTCGATCCCCCGGCGCCGCATATGTCGTCGTCGATTGCTCCGAAATGTAGGCTTGTCTGATCATGTAGCTATCGAAAAGCCATCGGCTCCACGTGGCCACGAACTCGCCATGCACCGTCGTCAAGAGGCCAAGAGGCACGAAGGTATCGTCGCCCCAGAACGACACAACATCAACGCCAGCAACGTGGTCGAGAATCTGCGAGGTCACGAGGCCGGCCGGCGTGATCTTGAATAGCGAAAGGTTGAAATCCCCTATCGAGTAGAACTCACAAGTGGGCAAGTCAGGCAATAGCTCATCGCCGACGCCGACGAGCAGCCGTGCGACCCCATCCGCTCCAATCGTGATTGGCGACAGCCGGGCTGGATACATGTAGTAGTACTGGATCGCTGTGCTGCAGTTTGTCCCTGAACCTCTGACAGAACGCGGCAGAAGGACCCGAAATAGCTCTTCGCCAGTTACGCCGTTGATGCCACCTGCAATCGTTGTACTGTCGTCGATGCCGTTGTGAAATTTTCGAATGTAAAAGATCGTACCTTCGTCATTCTGCGCGAAGGCTCCTGGCGACAAGTAGGTGAACTCCTTGAGCTCACGAACCCAGGACAGGTTGCCTTCAGGTCCCAAGCGAAGCATCGTCGCGTGGCCTGCCCAATTCCAAACGACGGCCACCACGCCACCCAACGAGTCAGCGAACGCATGCTCCAACACAGACCCAAACTCGATCGGCAGTTGGCCGGCCCACAAGAACTCGCCGGCAGCCGAAAACGCGGTCGCCTGAATCTCCTCGTACACGCCGCCGGTATCACGCGCTGTGTTGCCTGAGAACACGATCGTAGTGGGGGGCGAGATTTCCGTCGCGGCTGTCACGATCACGGAGCTGAAGGCCTTACCCGTCCCTGGTGCTACTCGCCAGAGGGGCGTGCCGACGACCACCGATCCGGACACGGTGACGGTTATCCCGGCTTCAAGAGTTCCCAACGTGGCATGAATTGTTGTCGTACCGGCCGCCAGAGCCAGTACGGAGCGATCGGCACTCGATATCGATGCGACATTCGGGTCATCGACTGTCCAGGAGACACCTGGGACCGACATCCCGAAGTCATCGGTGACAGTCAACGAACGGCGTTGACCGGGCACCAGCGACAATGCCTCAGGAAACACACGGAGGCTGGTTGGCAGCCCGATACGAGTGACTGCACCCGTTCGAGACGTGCTGTTGCCGGCTACGTCCGTTGCGCTAAAGGCAATCCAGTTCCTCCCCGGAAACAAATCGATCGTACAGGTAGCCACAGCCCCATTGACGACCGCCAATGTTCCATTGCAGGAGACACGTTCGATACCAGCCAACGCGTCCCCGACGTTGCCGGTCAACGCGAGTGTCGTAGCAGTCAGGACCGCATCGGGATCGAATCCGACCAACTGTGAAGACGGCGGCGTCTTGTCGATCTTGATCACGATGCTCACAGTTGCGGTATTGCCGACCTCGTCCCTTGCCAGACCGGATACGGTCGTTCCAAGCGTCTCTGTAGTAAGAGACACCGGCTCAGGGCAAACAGCTACTCCGCTTTCTGTATCGCGGCAGGAAAACCGCACGGTGACATCGGTGTTGTTCCAACCCGCCGCATTAGGGACTGGATAGACAATGATGATGATCTCCGGAGGGGTCGCATCTGTCTGGGTCGATGCGGATTCGGGCTCCTCCACGAGAGTGCCAGGGGAATAGGCACCCGCATCCGGGAACGCCGGAGCCACGAGAGACGGTTCAACTGACGCGAGGACCACGAGAACAACGAGCAGAAGCCGTTGGGTCATTGCACGCACAAGGATTCCCCTCGGCGAAACAAGCTGCGCCAGCGGAAGACAGGCACAGACCGCAGAGCAAGCTCCGGGCCAATGAAAGGATCAAGGACAGATAACGAAACGCGACTGTTCGTCGGCACGCCCATTACGATTCTGTAACGCACACACCAAGGATGAAATGTGCCGTGTCGGCGCACATTGACCGAACGATCTGCGTTCGGTAGCCACCATTTCCAGGTAGGACGTGCAGGCGTGCGCGTCAGCCGTTGCCGGCGACGTGGACTTCGGGCTTGTGACGGCTTTCCCACAACCAGGCGGCGCCGCGGACACCGCTGGAGTCGCCGTGCGTCGCGCGGACGAGGCGGGTGTCGACGCGGTCCGAGAACACGTAGCGCGTCCAGATGCGCGGGACGCTCTCGTACAGGCGCAACACGTTCGACATGCCGCCGCCGAGCACGATGACGTGGGGATCGAGCAGGTTGATGACGCTCGCGAGGCCGCGCGCGAGGCGGTGTTCGTAGCGCGCGAGCGCGCGTTCGGCCGCGGCGTCGCCGGTCTCGGCGAGCGCGCAGATCTCCGTCGCGGGACGCGCGAGGCCGGACGTCTCCGCGTAGTCGCGTTCGAGGCCGGGGCCGGAGACGAACGTCTCGATGCAGCCCGTGCGGCCGCAATAGCACTGCGGCCCGGGCCACTCCCCTTCGACGGGCCAGGGCAACATGTTGTGGCCCCACTCCCCCGCGATCGCGTTCGGGCCGGAGCAGAGCGTGCGATTGACGACGACCCCGCCGCCCGTGCCGGTGCCGATGATGACGCCGAACACGGTCGCGGCGCCGACCGCGGCGCCGTCGGTCGCTTCGGACAGCGTCAGGCAGTCCGCGTCATTCGCGACGCGCACCACGCGCCCCAGCGTCCGCTCCAGATCGATCACGAACGGACGTCCGTTCAGCCAGACGGAATTGGCGTTCTTGATCAGCCCCGTCGCCGGCGACACCGCGCCGGGCATGCCGACGCCGACCGAGCACGGCTCGCCCGCGCGCCGCTCCAGGCGCAGCACGAGCGCCGCGAGCGCCGCGATCGTCCCCTCGTAGTCGCCGCGCGGCGTGGCCACCCGTTCCTTCGCCACGAGTCCACCGTCGTCATCGAGGACGATGCCTTCGATCTTGGTGCCTCCGAGGTCGATGCCAATACGCATGTCGTTCCGGAACGTCGCGAGCGGGCTGCAATGATGACTGACGTGGAGGACCCGCTCAGTACGCCAGCAGCTCGCGCAGCGCCGACAGCAGCCGCGCCTTCGGCGAGAAGATCTCTTCGAGCGCCTTGCTGAAGGGAATCGGCATGTCGAGCGCGCCGAGGCGCGAGACCGGCGCGTCCAGCCACTCGAACGCCTCGCGGCCGATCGTCGCCGCGATCTCGCCGCCGAAGCCACCGGTCGACGGCGCTTCGTGCAACACGAGCGCGCGGCTGGTGCGGCGGACGGACGTCAGCACGCGATCGACGTCCCACGGCAGCAGCGATCGCAGATCGATCACCTCAATCTCGTGCCCCTCGGCGGCCAGCGTCGACGCGGCGTCGAGCGCCCACGGCACGCCGACGCCGTACGTGACGATCGTGGCGTCACGCCCCGCGCGTGCGATGCGCGCCTCGCCGATCGGCACCGTGTAATAGCCCGACGGCACGTCGCCTTTCGCGGAGCGATAGAGGAACTTGTGTTCGAGATAGATGACCGGATTGCCATCGTCGAACGCGGCCAGCAGCAGGCCCTTCGCGTCCGCCGGCGTCGCCGGCGCGACGACCTTGAGTCCGGCGACGTGCGTGAACCACGCTTCGACGTTCTGCGAGTGGAAGGGACCGGCGCCGGTGCCGCCGCCGCTCGGCACGCGCACGACGACGGGGACGGCCGCACCCCAGCGGTAGCGGGTCTTGGCGAGATTGTTGACGATCTGATTGAAGCCGCAGGTGATGAAGTCGCCGAACTGCATCTCCACCATCGGCCGGAAGCCTTCGAGCGCGAGACCGAGCGCCGCGCCGATCGCGCCGGACTCGATGATGGGCGTGTTGCGGACGCGCTCCTTGCCGAACTCCTGCACGAACCCGTCGGTGACCTTGAACACGCCGCCGTACTCGGCAATGTCCTGGCCGATGAGCACGACGGGCGGATGCGTGCGCATCGCTTCGCGGAGCCCGTCGGAGATCGCGTCGATGTAGCGCAGCTCGCGCGCGGGGCCGGGCTCAGGCCGCTCGACGGCTGGTGGCGCCGCGTAGACGTCCGCCAGTTCCCGCTCCGCCGTGGACACCGGATCCGCCTCGGCGATCACCTCGTCCACGAGGCGATCGATCTCGTCCTTGATCGTGCGGCGCAGCGTCTGGCGCTCGTCCGCGGGCAGCAACTGCCGCTGATCGAGCACCTGCTCGAAGCGCAGAACCGGATCGCGCTTGGCCCACTCCTCGAACAGCGCGTCCGGCACGTACGCGGTGCCCGACGCCTCCTCGTGTCCGCGCATGCGAAACGTCTTGAACTCCAGCAGCGTCGGCCCGTCTCCACGCCGGCCGCGCGCCGCCGCGTCACGCACCGTCCGGAGGACCGCGAGCAGATCGTTCCCGTCGCACACGATGCCCGGCATGCCGTAGCCGACGCCGCGATCGGCGAGGTCGCGGCATGCGTACTGTTCCGACACCGGCGTCGACAAGCCGTACTGATTGTTCTCGATGACGAAGAGCACCGGCAGCTTCCACACCGCCGCGAGATTCACGGCTTCGTGGAAATCTCCCTCGCTCGTCGAGCCGTCGCCCGTGAATGTGGCGGCGACGCGCGGCTCGTCGCGCAACTGCATGGCCAGCGCGAGGCCGTCCGCCACGGGCAGCATCGCGCCCAGGTGGCTGATCATGCCGACGATGTGATGCTGAAGCGTGCCGAAGTGGAAGGTGCGATCGCGTCCGCTCGTGAAGCCGCCGTCCTTGCCGAGCAATTGGCGGAACAGCGTCTTGAGATCGAGCCCGCGCGTCGTGAAGACACCGAGGTTCCGGTGCATCGGCAGGATGTAGTCATCCTCCTGCAAGGCCTTGGCGACGCCGACGGCGATGGCTTCCTGACCGATCCCCGAGAACCACTTCGACAGCTTGTTCTGACGCAGCAGGCGCAGCATCTTCTCTTCGATCAGCCGCGGCCACAACAGCGCGCGGTACAGATCGAGCAGCTCCGCGTCCGAAAAATCGGCATGGACCGCGCCGGGCGACGGAAGCGGACCGGCGGATTTGGCGGGGCTGGCGGAAGATCGCTTGCGGGTGGGGGTCCGCGCCTCGATCGCGTCACTCATGAGAGAGATTCAAACAGGAGTGATAGCTCGATGGCAAGTACAATGCCTCGCAGGCATGCCACGGTTCAAGCTGACGCTCGAATACGCCGGTACGCGATATAGCGGCTGGCAGATCCAGAAGAACGCACGCACCGTCCAGGGGGAACTGGATCGGGCCGTCCGGACCGTGACACAGCGGGAGAAGTTCGAGCTGTACGGCGCGGGCCGGACGGACGCCGGCGTCCACGCCCTCGCACAGGTCGCCCACTTGGACATCGCGACGACCCTGCCGCCGGCCACGCTCCGCGCCCGCCTCAACGACGAGCTGCCGGCCGACATCAACATCCTGCGAATCGACGTCGTCTCGCACCGGTTCCACGCCCGCCATAGCGCCGTGTCCCGGTCGTACGTCTACCAGATCGCCCGCCGCCGGACCGCGTTCGCCAAGCCGCTCGTCTGGTGGGTCAAAGACCCGCTGGACACCAGCGCCATGCGCGGCGCGGCCATGCTCATGACCGGCCTCCAGAACTTCGTGTCCTTCACGGACGACGACCCGGAAGCCAAGTCCACGAAAGTCCTGGTCGACACCATCGACGTCATCGAGCGCGGCGACCTGATCCTCGTCCGCATCGTCGGCTCGCACTTCCTCTGGAAAATGGTGCGGCGCATCGTCGGCGTGCTGGCCGGCGTCGGACGCGGCGAGTTGACGTCCGCGGACGTCCGGTCCTTCCTGACGAAGCACTCGCCCGTGCCGGCGCGATTGACGGCGCCGTCCTCCGGTCTGCTGCTGGAGCGCGTGCAGTACGAGGACGACCCGCCGCTCGCGCCGGTCGATCCGCCGCTCCACCTCACCGCCTGGTGAGCGCGGCCTCCACGTCCGGCAGGATCGTTTCCGCCGGGCCGTGCAGCGCGAGATCGACGATCGCGGACGCGTCCGTCACGTCCAGATTGATCTCGACGACAAACGCACCGTGCGCGCGCGCTTCGTGCGTGAGCCCCGCCGCGGGATAGACGAGCGCGGACGTGCCGATGGTGAGGAACACGTCGCACGCCACGGCGGCGGACGCCGCGATGACGATCGACGGATCCAGCGCCTCGCCGAACCAGACCACGCCGGGCCGCAGCAGGCTGTCGCACGTCTCGCAGCGTGGCGGGATCGCGGGCAGCGGCACGCGGTCGTCCTGACGCGGCGCGGCGTCACGGCAGCGGCCGGTGCAGCGGACCTGCCAGATCGATCCGTGGAGGCGGATGACGTCGCGCGCGCCGCTGCGCTCGTGCAGGCCGTCGACGTTCTGCGTGATCAGCGTCAAGCCGGGCCAGCGATGGCTCCAGGCGGCGAGCACCTCGTGCGCGCGGTTCGGGACGGCAGCCGCGATCGCCTGACGCCGCCAGTCGTACCACTCCCAGACGAGCGTCGGATTGCGCGCGAACGCGCCCGGCGTCGCAAGCTCCATCGCGTTGTGCGTGCGCCACAGACCGCCGTCTCCCCGGAACGTCGGGACGCCGCTCGCCGCGGAGACGCCCGCGCCGGTCAGGACGGTGACGCGGCGCGCGGACGCCAGGCGCTCCGCCAGCCGGTCGATCGATGAAGCTGCTGGAGGCATCGGATCACTCCAAGGGGCGCGGCGCGCCGCCGACGGTCTGCGTCAGTCGGGATCAGTCGAGGCGCGTCAGTGCGACGTGGACGCGCGCCGTCGTGTCGGTCACGCACAGCTCCTTGCGCAGCGCGTGATGGCGATGCGTGAAGATGCGCCGCAGGTCCGATCCGACGAGCAGCCCCTGCGCGAGCGCGCCGCCGCGCGGGCTGTATTCGACGCGATCGAGAATCTCGGTGCCGTCCGCGGTCTCGGTGAAGTCGTGCGTGTGGATCCACCAGCGATACGGACCGCGCCGCTGCTCGTCCACGAACTGATGCGGCGGATTCCAGACGGTGATCTCGGTCCGCCACGCGATCGGCCATCCGTGCAGGCGGATCCGGTAATCGAGCACCGTGCCCGGCTGCATCACCCACGGCGGGAGCGTCAGCATCCGGAAGCGCAGCCACCGCGGCGTGAGCAGGTTCAAGTTTTCGGGATTCGCGAAGAACCGGAAGACCTGGCGAATCTCCAGCGGCACGACGGTCCTGGTCTCCAGCAGATACGCGGCCATGATGACGCGTCCTCACGGACCTGACAGCGGAGCGGCCGGGGAGACGCCGACTCCGTGATCCGGCCCGAAGCATACCGCAAATGACGCGCTCGCACCTGTGCGGTTTGCGCACGCGCCGTGTGCCGCTTCGACACAACGGCATCTCGGCATTGCACACTCGTCGATTCGCCATTCACTCGCGGTACCTGCCGCTAAGTGTGAGAGTCACGCGCGCATACGCGCAACCTCGACAGAAGTTTGTCACTCGTGGAATACGGCTTGCTCCTCCGCGAAACGTTCATCGCCCGTGCGCGCACCGTGTACATATCCACGATGAAAGTCATCGCGCGTCACCGGCGAGGAGCGCCGATCAATCTGATGAGATGCCTGCGGGCATCTCTGCAGGAGGAGGTCAGCGTGCTTCGTTCCGATACCGCGAGAGTGATGATGAGGCTGTTGGTGCTCGTAGTGCTCGTCGGCGCCGTCTTCGCGGCCCCGGTGGCCGCCCAATCCCAAGTGATCTGCCGTACGCAGTGCATCACCAACTTTGCATTGTGCTTGAGCGCATGCAACGTGCACGGCGGGCTGCTGATCGCCGTCTGTCAGGCCGTCTGTCAGGTAGTACAGGTCGCCTGCGGCGTGATGTGTATCGTCACCGGCTAAACGCCGTCGGCATCGCCCGACGGAGCCGGCGGTTCCTCCGGGCGATGCCCTTTCCACGAGTCATCATCTATGCCTGGCATCGCCCGTAAGATTGAAGTCGTCGCCAACGTCGCCATCATCCTCGTCGCCCTGCTGCTCGCGTACGTCGTCGTGACGCTGTTCTTCCTGAGGCAGGAGCCGACCATTCCCCAGATCGCCAACGGCACGAAGCTGGCGGTCGAGGGCGTCCACTTCGACGACAGCCGTCAGACCGTCCTGCTCGCGCTGTCCGTCGGCTGTCACTTCTGCTCGGAGAGCGCGCCGTTCTACCGGCGTCTGCTGGACGAAGCCTCCAAGCGGCCCGACGTGCGCATCGTCGCCGTCCTGCCGCAGGAGCGCGGCGAGGCGCAGAAGTATCTCGACTCGCTGAGCGTCCCCATCAAGGACATCCGTCAGGCGCCGCTGTCCACCATCCAGGTCGGCGGCACGCCGACGTTGATCATGCTCGACGCCAAGGGCGAAGTGACGGCGTCGTGGATCGGCAAGCTGCCGCCCGAACAGGAAACCGAGGTGCTGAGCAAGCTGCCGCCGGTCACGCAATCGTCCGCATCGACGCCGTCCGCGGGGACGCCGTCCGCGCTCGCGGCCGCGGCCGGACAGGCCGAATCGCCGGACGCGGCGCGGCGCAGCCTCACGCGCGCGTTCGAACGGCTCGCGACCGCGTATCCCTATCGCTCGACGGACACGTCGTCCGTCATCCTGCCGGTCGGGCCGTCCATGTCGCCGACGATGCAGATCGTCGAATACGGCGCGCGCGATCGGCTGCGCATCCGCTGGACCGACGGCGCGACGAAGAGCGAGGTCATTTCGCTCGGCGATCGGATCTACGTCAACGCGGACGGTCAGTGGCAGGCAACGCCGGTCACCGAGAAGATGAAAGCGGACATGCTGCGCGCGCGGACGCAGCCGGATGAAGTGCAGGACGTGCAGTGGGTCGGCATGGAAACGGTCGACGGCGCGGCGATGCGCGTCTACCGGTTTCGCTACTCATCGAGCGCGTTCAAGCTGAAGATCACAGGCGACGGCCGCGCGTGGATCGGCGCGGCGGACGATCGCCTGCGCCGGATGGAAACAGAAGCGTCGCTCGCCGGCTTCCAGATGAAATCGCGAATGCTCTACGAATACGACGTGACCATCCGGATCGAGCCGCCGGCGATCTGACGAGCGCGCCGCGGCGTCATCATCACGGGTCGATGTAGTCGAGATCCTTCCCGTACGTCTCCTCCAGGCCGCGCAGCGCGAGAAACGCAATCGCCAGCGTCACGATGCCGACCAGCAGGCCGCTGCCCTGGATCCCCAGCGGTCCCTTCAGCGCCTGGAAGGCCAGCGTCAGCGCCACCACCGCCCCCCGCACGAAATTCGGCACCGTCGTCGTCGCCGTGGCGCGGATGTTGGTCCCGAACTGCTCCGACGCCACCGTCACGAACACCGCCCAATAGCCGGTCGAGAACCCGAGCGCCGCGCATAACGTGTAGAACGCCGTCAGCGACTTCGCGCCGGGCAGGAAGTAGATCGCGACGCAGGCCGTCGTCATGCTGAGGAAGATCAACGCGATGCGCTTCCGGCTGCGAAACACCTGACTCAGCCACCCGCTCGCCAGGTCCCCCACCGTCAGACCGATGTAGGTGAACATGATGGCGCGGCCGGCATCCGGCGGCGTCGGCATGCCCATCGCGCGTCCGAACTCGGGTGAGAACGTCACCAGGATGCCGACGACGTACCAGATCGGGACGCCGATGAGGATGACGCTGACGTACTTGATGGCGCGCTCGCGCGTGGCGAAGAGCGCGAAGAAATTGCCGCGGCTGGACGCCGTCCGCTTGACCTGCTCGAACATACCGGACTCGTAGACGCCGATGCGCAGGGCGAGCAGGACGAGGCCCATCACGCCGCCGACGATGTAGGCGATGCGCCAGTCGAACGCGTCGCCGACCAGGGCGGCGACGACGGCGCCCATGATGCCGACGGCGGCCACGATCGTCGTGCCGTAGCCGCGCGACTCGCGGGACATGATTTCGCTCACCAGCGTGATGCCCGCGCCCAGCTCGCCGGCGAGGCCGATGCCGGCGATCAGGCGCAGGACGGCGTAGGCGCCGACAGATTCCACGAACGCGTTGGCGATGTTTGCCGTCGAATAGAGGGCAATGGAGCCGAACAGGACCGACAGGCGTCCGCGCTTGTCGCCGAGGATGCCCCAGAGGACGCCGCCGATCAGCATGCCGCCCATCTGCATGTTCAGCAGGAGCGCGCCGACGTCGAGCAACTGGGCGTCCGGCACGCCGATGGCCCGGAGGCTGCGGACGCGAACGATGCTGAACAGGATCAGATCGTAGATATCGACGAAATAGCCCAGGGCGGCGACGAGGATCGAGAGGCGGACGGCGCGGTGTTCGTGCATGCGGGTGGCCGGAAGTGTTTCACTTGAAACGACTGTTTCATTGAACTGTTGCGTCGGACCGGGCGCATTATAGTGTTGAGCCGAAGCAAACACCACGACCGAGCCCCGGTGCCGGCTCCAGCGGCCGGTCTGGCGGCAGGCTCAGCAGTCGCCCGGACGCCGGCGCGAGCGGCTGCCGGAAGATCGACCCGATCGGGCGATCCTGGTGCCGGTGTGAACCGGTAGGTACCAGGATCCGCCGTCCACGGACGGCTGCCGGGCGCGGGACGACGTCGTTCCCATCGACGCGGCCAACGCCGGGCTGGTGGATTCCGTCAGATAGGCCAGTGGCGCGTGTACGGCTCCGACCGGTACGCGCTCGCTGGCGACGATTCGAAGGTTCGGAGCGGCCAGCGCCGCCACTGTTCGATTCTGGGACAACCTGTCCCGACGCCGGGCACCGCTTTGACCGCGCGAAGGCCCGCAAGCGTCAGAAGATGCGCGAGTACTGGCCAATCCTGGCAACTCGGCCGTCTGGCACGCGGTTTGGTTTGGATGCGGACTATGGTTGATTACGCGCGACCGGAATCTGTCATTCGGCAAAAGAAAATCAAGCGCGCGGTGTGGGCGGTCGCCGGGGTAACCGTGATCCTCCTCATCACCGTCGGCGTTTCTCGCTTGAAGCCCGCGGCGCCCACCGTAGAACGGGCGACCGTCTGGGTCGACTCCGTGCGGCGGGGCCCGATGGTCCGCCAGGTTCGCGGTACCGGCACGCTGGTACCTGAAGAAAACCGCTGGATCCCGGCGACGACCGTCGGCCGGGTCGAGCGCATCCTCCTCCGGTCCGGCGCTACCGTCGAACCGAACTCCGTCATCGTCGAGCTCAGCAACCCCGAGCTCGAGCAGCAGGCCGTCGAGGCCCGGCTGCAGTTGCAATCCGCCGAGGCGCAGTTGAAGAACCGCCGCTCCGAGCTGGAGAGCAGCCTGCTGACGCAACGCGCCTCGACCGCCAACATCGAATCGGAAGCCCGTCAGGCGCAACTGCGTGCGGAGGCGGACGCCATCCTGCTGAAGGACGGTCTCGTCGACGCGCTCAACGCGCGCATCAACCGCGGCAAGGCGGACGACTGGCAGAACCGGTTCAGCATCGAGCAGAAGCGGCTGAAGATGGCGGAAGACGCCATCAAGACGCAGCTCGCGGTGCAGGAAGCGGAAGTGAGCCGGCTCCACGCCGTCGCGCGGCTCCGGCAGGAACAGTTGGACCGGCTGAAGGTGCGCGCCGGCATTGCGGGCGTCCTGCAGACGGTCGTCCCCGAAATCGGCTCGCAGGTCACGGCCGGCGCGAACATCGCCCGCGTCGCGGACCCGACGCGCCTGAAGGCGGAGTTGCGCATTCCGGAAACGCAGACGAGAGATCTGGAAATCGGGCAGATCGCGTCGATTGATACGCGCAACGGCGTCGTGCCCGGCAAGGTCTCGCGTATCGACGCCGCGGCGCAGAACGGCACGGTCACGGTCGACGTCGCGCTCGAAGGCACGCTGCCTCGCGGCGCGCGGCCCGACCTGACGGTGGACGGCACGGTGGAGCTCGAGCGCCTCGACAACGTGGTGTTCGTGGGACGGCCGGCCATCGGCCAGGAAAACAGTCAGATTCAACTGTTCCGGCTGCAGCCGAACAGCGACGAAGCGGTCCGCGTCGTGGTGCGCCTGGGCCGAAGCTCGGTCAATACGATTGAAGTCGTCCAGGGCCTGCAGCCGGGCGATCAGGTCGTGCTGTCCGACATGTCGAACTACGATTCCTACGACCGCGTGCGACTGAACTGACGATAAACGGTCGACCGACCGACGGAAGCAACGCTAGCAAGGAGCTGTCAATGAGCGACGACGCCAAGCCGCTGATCAAACTCGATGGACTGAAGAAGGTGTTTCTCACCGATGAAGTGGAAACGCACGCGCTGGCGGGCATCCACCTGGATATCAAGAACGGCGAGTACGTCGCGATTGCCGGCCCGTCGGGCTGCGGCAAGTCGACGCTGCTCTCCATCCTGGGATTGCTCGACACGCCGTCCGACGGCCGCTACTGGCTGAACGGGCGGCCGGTGGAACAGCTCTCGCTGTCCGAGCGCGCCCGCACCCGCAACCGCGAAATCGGGTTCATCTTCCAGAGTTTCAACCTGATTGGTGACTTGACGGTCTTCGAGAACGTCGAGCTCCCGCTGACGTATCGCGGCATGAAGGCCGCCGAACGCAAGCAGCGGTGCAACGCCGCCCTCGAACGCGTCGGCATGGCCCATCGCGCCAAGCACCTCCCGAGCCAGCTCTCGGGCGGTCAGCAGCAGCGCGTCGCCGTCGCCCGCGCCGTCGTGGGATCGCCGCTCATCCTGCTCGCGGACGAACCGACCGGAAACCTGGACTCGAAGAACGGCGAGATGGTCATGGACCTGATGCGCGAGCTGCACCGCGGCGGCGCCACCATCTGCATGGTGACGCACGACCCGCGCTACGCCGCCCACGCCGATCGCACCATCCACTTGTTCGACGGACGCGTCGTCGAAGAGAGCGTCGAGGTGGGCATCTAGAGTCGAAGTTCGATCGACGCGCGCGGCGCGCGATCCCGTGTCGTTCCGGCGATTCGGGGTACGTGCCGCGTGCCCCTCGCTTGGATCGCCACTGCGTCACCGCGCCGTATCCCCCGACCGCGCGGCGGCTGCCTCCCTCAGCCGATCCGGTCTCCGCCTACGTGAGGATGAGAGTGAAACTGCCATGCACGTGACCGACACCCTGCCCGCCAAGCGATTTGCCGACGCCGACCGTTTCGACCGGCCCGCGCCCGTTGCGCGCGTGCTGGTGGCCGATGATCAGCCCGACGTGCTCGAAGCACTGCGCCTGCTGCTCAAGGCCGAGGGGTATGCCATCGAGACCGCCGCCTCACCGGCCAGCGTGCTCGCCACGATCGAGGACCGCGAGTTCGATGTGGTCCTGATCGATCTGAACTACGCACGCGACACCACGTCGGGCCAGGAAGGGCTCGACCTGCTCAACAGCATCCGCAGCATCGATCACACCCTGCCCGTCGTCGTCATGACGGCCTGGGGCAGCGTCGACGTCGCCGTCGAAGCCATGCGCCGCGGCGCGCGCGACTTCATCCAGAAGCCGTGGGAAAACGCCCGCCTGCTCGCCATCCTGCGCACGCAGGCCGAGCTGAGCCAGGCGCTCCGGCGCGGCCAGCGGCTCGAAGCCGAGAACTCGGTGCTCCGCGGCGAGGGCCAGCCGACGCTGATCGCGCAGTCCGGCGCGATGCAGCCGGTGCTCCAGCTGATCGCCCGCGTCGGCCCGTCCGACGCGAACGTGCTCATCACCGGCGAAAACGGCACCGGCAAGGGCCTCGTCGCCCGCGCCATCCACCTCGTGTCGCCGCGATCGCCGCGGCCGATGGTCACCGTCAATTCGGGCGGCGTCTCCGAAGGCGTGTTCGAGAGCGAGCTGTTCGGCCACGTCAAAGGCGCATTCACCGACGCCAAGGCCGACCGCGTCGGCCGCTTCGAGCTGGCCGAGGGCGGCACCCTGTTCCTGGACGAAATCGCCAACGTCCCGCTCAGCCAGCAGAACAAGCTGCTGCGCGTCCTGGAGACCGGCGAGTTCGAACGGCTCGGCTCGTCGCGGACCCGCCGGGTCAACGTCCGCCTGATCTCCGCCACGAACGCCGACCTGCACGACGAAGTGATCAACGGCCGGTTCCGCCAGGATCTGCTCTTCCGGTTGAACACGATCGAGATCCGCGTCCCGTCGCTGCGCGAGCGCCGCGAGGATATTCCGCCGCTCGCCCTGCATTTCCTCTCGCACCACGCGCGCCACTATCGCAAGAAGATCAACACCTTCGATCAAAACGCGATGCAGGCGCTGCTGGAGCACGCGTGGCCCGGCAACGTCCGCGAGCTGGATCACGCCGTCGAGCGCGCCGTCCTCATGGCGCAGGGCCCGACGATCAAGAGCGGCGACCTGGCCCTGCGTCCCGGCCGCGAGTCTCCGATGCGCATCGAGGACATGAGCCTCGAAGACGTCGAGTGCTTCCTGATCAAGAAGGCCATGAGCCGGTACGACGGCAACGTCAGTCAGGCCGCGAAAGGCCTCGGCCTGAGCCGCAGCGCGTTGTACCGACGCCTGCAACGCTACGGCCTCTGAGCCCCTCGCAGGTCCAGGCGGCTGGCGGGAGCGCCAGCCGCGCCACCCCTCACGCACACCGGGACGCCCCAGTCGAGACATGACCGGCCGTCCCCCCACCCGCCCCTGGCGCCAACGCCGCCCCGCCCCCGTATAATTCAGGCCAACGCCCCCTGGCCCGATGACGCCGCCTTCCTCCACTTCGCCGCCGCGCCTCACGCACGATCAGCGCATCCTGCTGCTCGCGCTGGCGGCCGCCGCGCCCGGCACGCTCATCTCGCTCATCGTCCTGTGGACGCATCCGTACACGGCCAAGGTCCAATGGACGCTGACCGTCATCATTCTCGGCGCGCTCCTCGGCTTCCTCTCCGCGGTCCGCAATCGTGTCGTCGTCCCGCTGCAGACGACCGCGAACCTGCTGTCCGCCCTGCGCGAAGGGGACTTCTCGATCCGCGCGCGCCGGTCGCGGCGGAACGATCCGCTGGACGATGTCGCGTTCGAAGTGAACGTGCTGGCGGACACGCTGCGCGGGCAGCGGCTGGATGCGCTCGAAGCGACGGCGCTGCTGCGCAAGGTCATGGCGGAGATCGACGTCGCGGTCTTCACGTTCGACGAACGCCGGCGCCTGCAGCTGGTCAACCGCGCGGGCGAGCGCCTCCTGGGATCGGCGGCCGAGCGCCTGCTCGATCGCAGCGCCGACGAGCTGGAGCTCGCGGAATGGCTGCAGGGCGAAACGCCACGCATCAGCGCGATCTCCTTCCCTGGCGGCAGCGGACGCTGGGAAGTGCGGCATACGAGCTTCCGGCAGCACGGGCTGCCGCATCAGCTCCTCGTCCTGGCGGACGTCAGCAAGCCGCTGCGCGAGGAAGAGCGTCAAGCCTGGCAGCGCCTGATCCGCGTGCTCGGCCATGAGTTGAACAACTCGCTCGCGCCGATCAAATCCATCGCGGGCAGCATGAGCAGCCTGCTCAAGCGCGATCCGCTGCCGGAGGACTGGCGGGACGATCTGCAGCGCGGCCTCCACGTCATCTCGACGCGCGCCGAAGCGCTGGGCCGGTTCATGGGCGCGTACGCGCGCCTCGCGCGCCTGCCGCCGCCGCGCTTCCACACCGTCCACGTCCCGTCGTTCGTCGAGCGGGTCGTCCGCCTCGAAACGCGGATGCCGGTGGCGATTGAAGGCGGTCCGGACGTCACCATCCGCGCCGACGGCGATCAGTTGGAGCAATTGCTGATCAACATCCTCAAGAACGCGGTCGACGCCGCGGAGGAGACCGGCGGCGGCGTCACGCTCGGGTGGACCCGTCTCGCGGGGGCGCCGTTCCTGGAGCTGCGCGTGGACGATGAGGGACCGGGCTTGTCGAACACCGCCAACCTGTTCGTGCCGTTCTTCACGACGAAAGCGCTCGGGTCGGGCATCGGCCTCGTCCTCAGCCGGCAGATCGCGGAAGCGCACGGCGGCTCGCTGACGCTGGAGAATCACGCGCACGGCCCGGGCTGCGAAGCTGTCCTCCGGCTGCCGGTGTAGCCGTCCGCGGGCGGGCCTCTCCGGCCGATCCAGGACCGGGCGGATAGGGGAACGCCGGCCGGACGGGGTAGGATAGAGCGCTTGGCCGGCGCGTCAGACGCCGGCCTGGACGGTGGACAGGCCGCCGTTCCCGCCGGCCCGCGCACACGCCGAGGCCCTCAGACAGGCAGCCCCTCAGACAGGCATATTTCGATGCATCCGTGGCACGACATCTACGTAGACGATCACATCATCAGCACCGCCTTCCCCGTCGTCATCGAAGTCCCGATGGGGAGCAAGAACAAGTACGAGCTGGACAAGGAATCCGGCCTGATGCGGCTGGACCGCGTCCTCTACAGCGCGGTCTACTATCCGGCCAACTACGGCTTCGTACCGCGGACGTTCTGCGATGATGGCGATCCGCTCGACGCGCTCGTGCTCTGCCAGGAGTCCGTCCATCCGCTGACCGTCGTCGAAGCGCGCGCGCTGGGCGTGATGCGCATGCGCGACGAGAAGGGCATCGACGACAAGATCGTCGCGATCAGCACGCAGGATCCCGCCTACGCGGACTACACGCACCACAACCAGCTCCCGGCGCACGCGCTGCGCGAGATCAGACGATTCTTCCAGGACTACAAGACGCTGGAGAACAAGCAGGTCATCGTCGAGGACATGCTCGGCCCCGAGGACGCGGTCAAGATCCTCGAAGAAGCGCTCGACCTGTACCGCCGGCTGCGCCGCGGCGAGATCAGCCGCCACAAGTACTGACGTCCGGTCCGCGCTCGACGGCGTCATCCACAGGGCGTCATCCACAGGGCGCGGTCCGGTCGAGGTCCGCGCCCACGATAGAATGATTCAGCATGATAGCTTCGCTCTTCGAGGGGTTCCCCGGGTGGACGGCGGGCGCGCTGGCGATCGGGATCGTGCTGGTCATCGCGGCGATCCTGGCGGAGGCGATCGCCCGCGCCACGCGCGCGCTGTCGCGGCCGCTGCTCCACGATCGCAGCGTCCCGTTCGGATCGACGCCGCTGCTGAGGCCGATCCGCCTCGTGCGGGTCGCGATATTCCTGCTGATTGCCGGCGCACTGCTCTCCCCCGCGCTGCAGTTCGCCGGCGTCCAGACCCACATCGGCTGGTCGCACGAGGAGCTGGCGCGCTGGTTCCTCGAATCGGGCCTGCGCATCGGCTTCATCGCGCTGCTGGCCTACATCATCATCCGCATCGCCGACTTCCTTGTCGTCCGGCTGGAACAGGACCTCAAGGCGGAAGATGACTTCGACTACCTGGAGCGCGCCAAGCGCGTCCGCACGCTCGGCAGCCTGATCAAGAACACGCTCGCTGTGTTTGTCGTCAGCATCGCGACGCTGATGATCCTCAAAGAGCTGCGCCTCGACATCACGCCCGTCCTCACCGGCGCGGGCATTGCCGGCCTCGCGGTCGGCTTCGGCGCGCAGACGCTCGTGAAGGACATCATCAGCGGGTTCTTCCTCATCCTCGAAAACCAGGTCCGGGTGGGCGACGTCGCGCAGATCAACGGGACCGGCGGTCTGGTCGAGGCGATCACGTTGCGGACGATCACCTTGCGCGACGATGCGGGAACGGTGCATGTGTTTCCGAACGGCAGCATCACCACGCTGTCGAACCTGTCGAAAGACTTTTCCTACTACGTCATCAACCTCGGCGTCGCGTACGACGAGGACACGGACCGCGTGACGGGCGTGCTGCGTGAGATTGGCGACGAGCTGCGGCAGGATGCGCGGCTCGGTCCGTGGATTCTGGCGCCGATCGACATCCTCGGCATCGAGAACTTCGGCGACTCGCAGATCCTCATGAAGCTGCGCATCAAGACGCTGCCGCTGAAACAGTGGGAAGTCGGCCGCGAGCTGCGCCGGCGGATCAAGATCCGGTTCGACAAGGAAGGCATCGAGATGCCCTTCCGTCAGCTCACGCTGCACGTGACGAACCCGCCGCCGGAGCTGACCGGCAAGCCGCCAGGCGACACCGCCCCGCCCTCCGCGTCCGCCCCCTCCGCGCCCGCGCAGTCCGCACGAGCGGATGCGCCGTAGCCCGCGCGCCCAGCGCCCAGAAGAGCGGATGCGTCGCGCGATCGGCGGCGCGCATCGACTAAGATGGGGGTCCGGACCGGAGCTGGTACGCGTCCAGCACCTTGGGTAGGACGAGGACGGGGAGGACGGTCGCTCGTGCAGATCTCATCTCAGGACTTCGACAAGGTCGACATCCGCGTGGGCCGCATCATCGCGGCGCAGGACTTCCCCGAAGCGCGCAAGCCGGCCTATCAGTTGACCATCGACTTCGGTCCGGTCATCGGCCAGCGCAAGTCGTCCGCGCAGGTGACGAAGCACTACGCCAAGGACGCGCTCATCGGCCGTCACATCGTGGCGGTCGTCAACTTTCCTCCCAAGCAGATCGGTCCGATCATGTCGCAGGTGCTCGTGCTGGGCGTGCCGGATGCCGACGGCGACGGCGTCATCCTGCTCACGCCGGATCAGGAAGTTCCGCTCGGCGGCCGGATGTTCTAGCGAGCCTCCGGGCTGACGACCTCGGCCCGCGACGCTCAATTGGCCCTTCGGGCCAACAGTTCTAGCGAGCCTCCGGGCTGACGACCTCGGCCCGCGACGCTCAATTGGCCCTTTCGGGCCAACAGTTCTAGCTCACGTGCGGCACGGCCAACCGGCCGCACGAGTGTTGATCGCGTGTCCCCCGCGCGGCACCCGCCGCGCCCACGCGCTTTCGTTGAGAAGGACGCAGGAAGGATCACCAACCATGCGCAATCCGTTCGTGCCGGAGACACTGGAGGGCTGGAGTCTGCTGCATCAGGGTTTCCGGCTGCACTGGCCGAAGCTGCGCGCCGTGACGCCGGGTCAGCGCGCGGCGCTCGCGGCCGAAGCCGCCGCCGCGCTCGCGACACCCGATCCGCAGGCGGGGCTGACCGTATTCGTCCAGTTGCTCGGCCACAAGGGCGACCTGATGCTGATCCACGCCCGGCCGTCGTTCGAAGAGCTCAGCCAGGCCCAGCTCGCGCTGGCCCAGTGCACGCTGTCGGAGTTCATGGAGCCGACCACGTCGTACGTCTCGATCGTCGAGCTCGGCATGTACGAGATGACGGCAAAGATTCATGAGCAGACGACGGCGCAAGGACACGTCCTCGGCAGCGACGCGTATGACGAAGCCTTCGACGCGGCGATGCTCGTGCAGCGCGGCCGCGTCATGGGCCGGCTGTTCCCCGAGTTGCCGGCGCGGCGTCACGTCTGTTTTTATCCGATGAACAAGAAGCGGGGCGAGTCGAAGAACTGGTACTCCGCGACGTTCGAGGACCGCGCGCTGATGATGCGCGAGCACGGCCACATCGGCCGGTCGTACTCCGGCAAGGTGACGCAGATCATCTCCGGATCGATCGGGTTCGATGACTGGGAATGGGGCGTGGACCTGTTCGCCGACGATCCGCTGGTCTTCAAGAAGCTGATCTACGAGATGCGCTTCGACCGCGCCAGCGCGGAGTATGCGGAGTTCGGCGCCTTCTACGTCGGCCTGCAATTCTCGCCCGCGCGCCTCGCCGACCTGCTGGACGGCCGCACGCCACAACTGACGCCGGTCTAGAGCCGCGTCCGTCGACGGCGCGAGCGGCGGCGCGCTAGTAGCCGCTTTTCACGCCGGCGGATACCGCTTCGCCCAGCGATTCGCGGACGATCTTCACGCCCGCGCTGGCGCCGATGCGTGTCGCGCCGGCGGCCTGCATCGCCTTCACCTGCTCGTAATCGCGAACGCCGCCGGACGCCTTCACGCCCATCTCGGGGCCGACGACACGGCGCATGAGCGCGATGTCTTCGGGCGTCGCGCCGCCCTTCGCGAAGCCGGTGGACGTCTTGACGTAATCCGCGCCCGCGGCTTTCGCCAGCGTACACGCCGTCACCTTCTCGTTGTCCGTCAGCAGCGTCGTTTCGAGGATGACCTTGCTCAGTGCGCCGCACTCGCGGCACGTCGACGCGACGCCTTCGATGTCACGCTCGACGATGCGCAGGTCGCCGGACTTCAGCGCGCCGACGTTGATCACCATGTCGATCTCGGTCGCGCCGTCGAAGATCGCGCGCCGCGCCTCGTACTGCTTGACGTCGCCCGTCGTCGCGCCCAGCGGGAACCCGACCACCGAACACACGCCGACGCCGGATCCGCGCAGCAGCCGCGCGACCAGCGAGACCCACGTCGGATTGACGCAGACCGTCGCGAAGTGGAACTCCCGCGCCTCGCGGCACAGGACCTCGATGTCCTCCCGCGTCGCCTCGGGCTTGAGCAGCGTGTGATCGATCAGCGCCGACACGTCGCCCGGCCGGCCGCCGGCCGCGTGCAGGCCAAGCCGCGTCGCGCCCGCGTCGAGCACGCCGCGCACGCGCGTCGGACAGCAGTCGTACAGCACGCCGTGGCACGCGCACTCGACCGGCGTATGACCGTGGCCGTGGCCATTCCCGTGGCCGAGCGAGGCGAGCACTTCGCTCGTGATGAGGTCTACCAACCGCGCCAGATCGTCTGGAGTCGCTGTCATCGGGATCGCTCTTCCAATCGCTTGATGTTGGCCAGCCGGTTCAAGTACCGCGGCTCCGCCGACATCGGCGTCGTCCGCCACACGTCGACGATCGCCAGCGCGGCGTCCGTCGTCAGCAGCGTCGCGCCGAGCGAGAGCACGTTCGCCCCGTTGTGCTCGCGCGCGTAGCGCGCCAGCGTCGGCGTCGTACACATCGCGGCGCGGATGCCGGCAATCTTGTTCGCGGCCATCGCGGACCCGAGGCCCGCGCCGTCGATCACGATGCCCGCGTCCACATCCTTGCGCGCCACCGCAACGCCGACCGCGCCGGCAATCTCCGGATAATCGGCCGGCGTACTGCTCTTCTCCGGGCCGACTTCCTGCACCGCGAGGCCCTGCCCGCGCAGGTGCGCGACGATGGCCTGGCGCAAGGCGACGCCGGTGTGATCGCTGCCCACGATGACGCTGCGGATATCGGCGACGGGCGCGAGCTCGCGCGCGCTGGCCTCGTCCACGCCGCCGCCGCGCACGACGGTGATGCGCAGCTCGCGCAGCGTGTCCTGCGCAAGGGGCGTGATGTGTCCGCCAGGCGCGAGCTCGATGGTCGAGCCCGGCGCCAGCACGCGCGCCTCGGCCTCGGTGATCATGTCAAACCGCTTCATGTGTTAGGCTGTCTCCGCCATATGTCCGATGCGCCTTCCGTGCTGATTTCCGCCGACGCCATCCGGGACCGGATTCGCGAGCTGGCCGACACCATCGAACGCGACCATCCCGGCCCGAACTCCATTCACTTCGTCTGCGTCCTCAAGGGCGGCTTCATGTTCTTCTCGGACCTCGTCCGGGCCATGCCGCCGCGCGTGACGCTGGACTTCATCGCCGTGTCCAGCTACGCGAAGGGCACGACGACGTCCGGTGAAGTGCGCATGTTGAAGGACCTCGACATCGCTCTCGACGGCCGCCACGTCATCATTGTCGAAGACATCATCGACACGGGCCTGACGCTGTCCTACCTGCAGGAAATCCTGCGCGCGCGCAACCCGCGCAGCCTGCGCGTGGCGTGCCTGCTGAGCAAGCCGTCGCGCCGGCTCGTCGACATCGCCGTCGAGTATATCGGCTTCACCATCGACGATCACTTCGTCGTCGGCTACGGCCTGGATTACGCCGAGCGCTATCGCAATCTCGGCTACATCGGCATCCTCGACCCGCCGGCCGCCAAATCCTGAGCGCGGCGTGTGACCGATGACGTCCGCGGCTACGGGAGGCCGACGGCGGCCCGTACCTGCGCGGACGCGGCCCGCGCCTCCGCCTTGACCTTCGCCTCGTCCAGCGTCAGCACCTTCCGGTCGCGCATCAGCACGTTCCCGTTCACGATCGTCGTCTTCACGTCATCGCCACGCGTGACGTAGACGATCTGCGCCACGGGATCGTACAGCGGAATCTGCCGCGACGCATCCGTGCCCACGATCAGCAGGTCGGCGCGCTTCCCCACTTCCAGCGATCCGGTGATCTTCTCCAGCCCCAGCGCGCGCGCGCCGAGGCGCGTGGCCATCTCCAGCACGACCGGCGCCGGCGTCGCCTTCGGATCGTTCGTGGACAGCTTCTGCAGGAACGCCGTCTGACGCATCGCCTCGAACATGTCGAGGTCGTCGTTGCTGGCCGCGCCGTCCGTGCCGATGCCGATGGTGACGTTCGCGGCGAGGTACTTCACGACCGGCGCCACGCCGCTCGCGAGCTTCATGTTGCTCTCGGGATTGTGCGAGATGGCAACGCCGCGCTGTTTGATGACGTCGATGTCCTCGCTCGACACGTGGACGCCGTGCGCCGCCAGCACGTCCGGCCCGAGCAGCTTCAGCGAATCCAGATACATCGTCGGCGACATGCGGTGCTGCTCGCGCGCAATGCCGACTTCATCCCGCGTCTCGGCCAGATGGATCAGGATCGGCACGCCGTGCTTGCGCGCGAGCGCGGCGCACGCCTGCAGCGTGTCGGCTTCGAGCGTGTACAACGAATGCGGCGCGACCGCGGGCACGACGAGCGGGTCGCCTTTGAACTGCTTGATGAACGCCTCGGTGCGCGCCAGGCCATCCTGCGGCGTCTTCGCGTCGGGCACGGGGAACTTGAGGATCGTCTGTCCCAGCACGCCGCGCAAGCCCGCCTCGCGCGTCACGGCGGCAATCTCTTCCTCGAAGTAATACATGTCCGCGTACGCCGTCGTGCCGGACTGGATCATCTCCAGCACGGCCAGCCGCGTGCCCGTGCGGACGAACGCCGGCGTGACGGTCTTGGCTTCCGCCGGGAAGATGTACTTCTGCAGCCAGTCCATCAGCGCGAGGTCGCTGCCGAGGCCGCGGTACATCACCATCGGCGCGTGCGTGTGCGTGTTGATCAGGCCGGGCATGACGATCGCGCCCGTCGCGTCGATGGTCTGCGGCGAGCGATACGCGCGCGCGATGGCCTCGGGCGTGTCGATGGCGACGATATCGGTGCCGTCGATGGCGAGGGCGCCCGACGTCAGCACGCGGCGGGCCGGATCGACGGTGATGACGGTGCCGCCGGTCACGATGAGCGAGACCTGGCGAACGGCCGGAGTCTGGGTTGATGCAACGGGGGCGGATCCGAGCTGGATGGCCCCGAGCCACGCCAGCATGAGCAACAGGATCGGTCGTCGCGGGCGCGGCGACGGGGACCAGCGTCTGGTTGGACTCACGCCTGGATTGTAGCCGATCCGGCCGGCGGCCCGGAGGGCGACGGCGACTCGGACGACCGTGGCTCCGGCGAGGCCTGGGTCGATGCGGCGGGCGCCGTCGGCGCGGACGGTGCGGTAGGCGTGGCCGGTGCGGCGGCGGTCCGCGGACGCGGCTCCCCTCGCGGCTCGGACGGGCGATCACCGCCTGGCGCTGGAGGGTCTGGCGCTGGACGGGCGCCGCTGCGCTGATCGGCGTCGTGGTCGCGCAGGACGTAGGTCAGCGTGTCCAGCGCGTCGGTCAAACGATCGCTGCCCTGGATCAGCGCCAGCGCCCCCACGCGTTCGCGATCGTCCGGCCGGACGGATTCGTCCAGGTCGCGCGCGAGCACTTCCTGATGACGCCGCAGGCTGCCGGGGAGCTCGACGTCGGTGTCGCCGCGCAGGACGCGCGCGAGCTTCGACAGCGTCTTGTCGACGCGCGCCGCGAATTGCGTCACCGTCGGCCGGTCCGGCAGCGACGTCGTCGGCGCGTCGAGCACCGCCTCGAAGTCCATCACCGCGCGGCTCAAGCGGTTGGCGTTCGCGAACACGCGATCCGAGAATTCAATCAGCGTACGGTCCGGCCGCGGCTCGCCCTTGAGACGCAGCAGGGACGCTTCGACGTTGCTGCGGGCCCGCCGCACGGCCAGCCGCGTCTCGACGCGCGTCCGTGCATCGCGCTGGGACACCGTCGCGAAGTACAGGCGGCTGGCGTCCAGCAGCGCGGCCAGCGCCGGCCGGATCTGGTGCCGTTCCCAGGTCGGCCACGCCGTGTAGACCAGCAGCGCGAACGCGCAGCCGAGCGCCGTCGAGATGCCGCGGTCGACGATCGTTTCGCTCGCGGCCTGTCCGAGAAACGAGAGCTGGACGACGACGAGCGCGGTGAGGAGCGTGACGGCGATGCCGTAGTGGACGGGCATCAGCATGCGATAGCCGAAGCACAGGAGGCCGAGCAGCGCGATGCGCTCGCCCACGCGATCGAACGGCACCAGCAGGAGCCACGTCACCAGGCCGAGCCCCACCGCCGTCCCGAGGACGCGCAGGATCGCGAAGGTGAACGTCCCGCTGAAGTCCGGTTTGAGGACGATCGCGACCGTCATCGGCACCCAGTAGCCGTGCGGGATCTGCAGCGCGCGCTCGGTCGCGAGCGCCAGCGTGATGCAGATCGCGCTGCGGATCGCATGGCGGAAGTCCACGGACGCGAGCGACATGTTCGCGCGCAGGATCGCGCGCGCGCTGTCGGGCCGCAGCGATCCCGGCAGGCGGGACGCCGTCTCCATCTCGCGCAGCTCGCCGCGGCTGCCGGCCGACCCGGCGTGACGGATCGCGGCACGCAGCGCGCCGTCGAGATCGCGCATCCGCGCGGTGGCGACCTTGGCCATGACGCGCGTCCGCGTCTGGCGCGGCACGGCCTGCGCCGCGGCTTGCAGCGCGGCAAGATCCGTCTGGAACCGCTCGAGTGTCGCCGTCGCGCGCACCGGCGCCGCGTCCTCGCGCAGCGCGGTCGCGAGGTCGTCCATCACGTCCGCCGCGGAGTCCAGCGCGGCATGAATGCGATCGCGTACGTCGCCTTCGAGCCGCTCTTGCGTGTCGACGAGCGTGAGCACGTTCAACCGGATGCGCTCCGCAATCTCCGCCAGCACGCGCAGCGCCTGAATCGCAATGCGCTGCTGTCGCCGCGGAATCTCGTACAGCATCGTCTGCAGATCGATGAGGGACTGCGTCGCGGGTGGCGCAGCCGTCGCCGGCAGACGCAGACGCGCGGCTTGCGCGATCTCGTCGAACACCGTCGCCAGCGCGAGACGCTCCGGACGATAACGCTGCAACGGCCACGCGACGATGGCGAGCAGCGTCTGGATCAGGCCGCCGCAGAGCGTCAAGAGCGAGATGGTGATGGCGTCGCGCGGTGCCTGCGGGTTCGCGGCCGCGACGACGAGCAGGATGATGCCGATCAGGCCGGCGCGGCCGGCGTCCGGGCCGAGCGCGACGAACAGCGCGCCCCAGAAGCTCCAGAGCGCGGTGATGATCAGGATGATGACGGGATGACTGCCGAAGATCAGACCCGCGAATGCCGAGACCGCCGCCCACGCGGCCGTCAGCAGCATCCGGCGCATGCGCACCGGATACGGCCCCGGCTGATCCGAGAACATCGTCATCATCGCGCCGGTCGAGACGGCCAGGCCGACCGGCAGATGATGGGTCGCCGCGCCAACGATCAGCGGCGTGACGACGGCGGCGGTATTGCGAAGCGCAACCTGCTTGGGAACATCGGGACGCTTCAACTCGAGAAGAGCACGCAGCATGCGGTCCTGTCCGTCTCGCTCAGGACGCGGCACTCATCGGGAGGGACACGATCCGCGCCTGCCGTACGCGATGTCGCGAAGATATCACGCTCGCGACGACACCGCCCGCCTCACGCGCAGCCAGCAATTACGCCAAGTCATTACGAAATAACGACTTGATCGATCACAAGGCGCGCGGCTACGATGCGGGCGAAGTGTCACGGCGTCGATGCGGACTCGGGCGCTTCCGCACGGGTCTTGATCGCGCGCAGCCAGGACCGGCGGATCAGCGCGCTGCCCGGATAGATCGCCCGCCAGTACCCGGCGAACTGCCGGCTGGTCTCATCATCCGTCGCGAAGACGCGCGTCTCTGTCGTCACACGCGATCCGGAACCGGACGGTTCGACGTGGAAGTCCATCGCGGCGACGGCGATGCCCGGTTCACGCTGCCACTGCACGAACTCGTCCGACGTCAAGCGGTGGCCCGTCATCCGGCGCGACAACGGCGCGATGACGACCGTCCCCACGACGATCTCGCGCGGCGCGCTCTGCGCGAGCGTGATGAACGTCGTCCGCGTCGCGACGGTCAGAATAGGTTGACGCGGCGGGACGTTGAGGATGCCCTCGGGCGCCGGGCGCCCGAAACGCCGCAGCCAGGTCAACGTGTCGAACAGCCGGATCTCCGGCGCGGTCACGGCCAGGATCGCGTCCCACGCGCGATCGGGCGATGCCGCGATGTCGATGCCGTGGACTTCGTCGAACTGATACCGCGGGACGAACGTGTTCAGCGCGCGCGATCCAGGCGGCGCAGGCCGCGCCTCGGGCGCCGGCCACGCCACCATCAACGCCGCCAGCCCAAGCCCCACCAGCGCGACAACGAAGCCGCGGAGCCGCGTCAGCTTCCACCGTCCCAGCGGCAGGATGAAGATCGCGCATCCGACCAGGAGGGCGAGGATGCCGAGATACAGACAGACACTCATGAACATCGCGGAAGCCTTCTCACACGCGACCGAGGCGACACCGATCGCACGATGGTAACGGCAATGCCTGTCGGGGCGCTCGCCTCCGCGACGGTGCGAGGATGCCGAGCGCTAGAATGAAGGCTGGGTGATCGGGAGCACCGCAAACGATGAGCAGCTTCAAGGCCTTCATGAAACAACGGGAAGACGCGTCCAACGCCTTCGTCAACGGCGAGATCGGACCGCTTCTCGACATCTCCACGCAGACGTCGCCGGCCACGATTTTTCCGCCGAACGGGCTCTGCGTGCAGAGCGCGGAAGAGGTCAACGCCTTCAATACGTCCGGAGCCCGGATGTTTGATGGCTTCAGCGAGAATCGCTTCGAGGTCATGCACATGGCGGAAAGCGACGGGCTCGCCTACTGGACGGGCATCCAGCGCTCGGTGGTCCGGATGAAGGGCAAGCCCGAACCCGTGGCGATGGATCTGCGGATCACCGAGATCTTTCGTCTGGAGGATGGTGAGTGGAAACTCATCCACCGACACGCGGATCCGCTGAAGGGTTGACGACCGCGCCGCGCCAGCGTCCGGTCCGCTGCAACCATCCTTGCGTCCATCGACGCGCACGGCGGCACGCTCGATAGCCCGCGCCTGCATCATTTGAGGGCTTGACCGACCAAAACGGTCGGCAATAAGCTGAAGGCCAAGTTGAGACCGATCGCAGATTGTGACGCGACGCGCTCGACTGACCAACCTGCTGAGCCCTGGAGCGTTCCTCGTGCATCCCCTCCGACGTCTGTCAGTCTCGTGGACGGTCGTGTGCCTCGTCATCGCCGCCACGGGCGCATCGGCCGCCCGGCGGCCAGCGCCGGCCAGGCAGGAGGCGATCGTCCAGGATGCGGTCGCCCCGGACTCGCCGGTACAGGCCGCGCCGATACAGGCCGCATCGCTCCGGGGCACGGTCGTCGATGAGGGCGGCGGCGTCCTGCCGGGCGCCACGGTGTCCATCGCCACGCCGGATGGACGCGTCCGCGCGACGACGGTTTCCGATACGAATGGCGATTTCCGCGTGACCGGACTCGCGGACGGCCGCTATGTCGTCACCGCGGAGCTGCCCGGTTTTGCGCCGGGGCGCGTAGCCGACGTCGAGGTCGGCCAATCGAGTGCGCGCGAAGTGCGCATCATCCTCCGGCCCGCCTCGGTGACGGACGCGGTCACCGTCACGGCCACGCGCACCGCGACGCCGCTCTCCCAGGTGCCGCAGTCCGTCACGGTCGTCGATCACGCCACGCTCGAGCGCGAGCTGGGCGTCACCGACAATCTGACGGCGGTGCTGGCGAAGACGGTGCCCGGTCTGGGCCCGAGCCGCGAGACCGAAGCCATCTTCGGGCAATCGCTGCGCGGCCGGGACATGCTGGTCCTGATCGACGGCGTGCCGCAGAACTTCGAGTTGCGCGTCGGCGCGACCGACGAGCTCTCACGATTGACGTCATCGGCAGTCGATCGCGTCGAGGTCGTCCGCGGCGCCAGCGCGATCTTTGGCGCGAGCGCCGCCGGCGGCATCATCAACATCGTCACGCGGCAGATCAGCGGCCGTCCTCGCGCCGAGGTCGTCCTGGGGACGACGTTCTCAGCCGTCCATCCTGGAGACAGCGTCGACACCAGGGCGACGCTGTCCGCGGGCGGCACCGCGGGCGTGACGTCGTGGTTCGCCGCTGGCGCGTACGACCGGACGCGCGGCGACTTCGACGCCGACGGGAATCGGATTCCACAGTTGTCGTTCGATTCGGACATGCGCTTCATCGATGCGATGGGCTCCGCCGGCTGGTCGTGGAGCGGGAGCCGGCGCATCGACGTTCGAGGCGGACTCCGTGATGCGCGTCTCCGCAGAGGGTTCGCGGCGGACGGCGGTGTCTTCGGCGTCACGCCGGCATCAGCCGTCCGCGTGCCGATCGGATATGGCGCGGCGACCGATCAGCCCCAGGTCCCCGTGGAGACACCGTTCAAGCGCCAGGTGCAGGGACAGGCCGGCTACAGCGATCCCGGCTTCGCGGCCGGCCCGCTGTCGGTCCGGCTCTACGCTATGACCTACGATCGACGAAACACCTTCGCCGACTTCTTCGGCGGCCAGCTCGAATCGGATCTCAACAAGCAGGGCGGCCGGGTCGACGTGGAAACGCGCCTGCCGATCGGATCGGGCGCGAGCTTGCACTGGGGGGCCGACGTCGCGCGATACGGGCATGTCGAGCCGATGTCCGGCGGACAGCCGTTCGTGCCCGAGATGCGGCAGATCAGCGCCGCCGCGTTTGGTCAGCTCAGCGCGGCCATCGGCCCGCGCGTCACGGCGCGCGCCGGCGTCCGCTTCGAGCACTTCCGCCTGCGCATCGATGACTTCACCACGCATCCGGTCTACGGCAGCCGCGACGTGGAAGGCGGCACGCTGACGTACGGCGCGCCGACGGGGAATGCCGGACTGGTGTGGAACGTCGGCGAGAACGTCGATGTGTTCGCCAGCTTCGCGCAAGGGTTCAGCGTCACCGAAGTCGGGCGGCTGCTGCGCGACACGCGGCTGCCCTCGGTCGCGGTCGCGAGACCGGAGGCGCAGACCGTCAACAACATCGAAGTCGGCACGAGGGCGCGCGTCGCGCGCGCCGATCTCACGGCGTCGGCATACCGGAGCTGGTCCCGGCTCGGCACGACGTTCATCATCAATCCCCTGACGGGCATCCCGGAGATTCTGCGCGCGCCGGAGCGTATCTCCGGCGTCGAAGCGACCGTCGCGGTGCCGTTCGGCCGATGGCGCGTGGGCGGCATCGCGAGCGTACAGCGCGGGAGCTACGACCCGGATCTGGACGACGTGTATTCGCCGCTCCCCGGCTTCCGGATTGCGCCGGTCACGGCGAGTGCCTACGTGGGCTATGTCACCTCGCCGTGGGACGCGCAGGTGCGTGTGACGACAAACGGACGCCGCGATGTGTTCGACGGCAGCACGAACTACGGCGAGGGACGAGTCGAACCGATCACGCTCGTGGATCTGGCCGGACGCGTGGCGTTGCCGGGCGGACGGCTGTCCATCGGAGTCGCGAACCTGTTGAACCGCCTCTACGTGCCCGCGCCGAACCAGGCCTTCAACACCGACCTGCTCTACATCACCGGCCGAGGTACGACCATCTCGCTCGCGTACACCGTCGATCTCCTGCGCTGAAACGATTCGCCCCCGGCTCCGCGCGCACGACCGAACGGACATGCGTCGCTGAAAGGCGGAGCGCTGTCCACGGTCGTGTTCGTGGGGCCAAATACCTGGCAAAGACTGACCTGATTCGCTGCGAGCACGACGCGTCCGCCGAGAACATGTGTTCGGCGCGCGGTGGTGCCTTGCCGCCCGAACGGACGGCCGGACTCTGCGACGGCAGCCAACGCGGGATCTATCCTCCCTCTCGACAGCAGCGCCAACGCAATGCCGTGGACGCCCCCGTTGGGTGCCCCGTTGGATGCGCTGTCCCGAATCCCCGTGCCACAGGAGGAACGCCCATGTTCACCTCACAGTTCGCGGCCGCACGCAGGTTCGTCTTCTGTCTTCTCGTCCTGGGAGTCCTGATCGGCGGCCGGCCGGCCGCTGGAGCCTGCTGGAATTGCGACCAGGTACGGTTCGCCTGCTTCAATGCAGGCGGCTTCATCTGGATTGACGCCTGCGGGTCGGGCGGCGAGATCTCCTGTAGCTGTCAGCATTCCTGGGACGTGTTCTGGTGCGCCAGCACGTTTGAACAGGAATGCTGGTTTGCTGGCGGCATCCCGATATCGGACATCTGGTTCCCGAGATGCTTGCTCCTCTGCTGATGCCGTGAACGCGGAAGGGGCGGAGCCCAGGCCGGCTCCCCCCTTGGTGCCCACCTTTTTCCTTGACCGACCAATTTAGTCGGATTTAGACTGGCAGTCACAAAGTGAGAACGTTCTCACTTTGTGCATGGGAAAAGGGTCGGCATGTCTACACGCCTGGTTCTCCCGGAAGCTGAGCTCCATGAACACGATGAGCCCGAATGGGGTGTCGTGCGCTGCGCCTGCGGACGCCTGTATCTGAAGCTCGGCAGCCTGCGGCTGGAGTTCACGCCGGAGCAGTTTCAGAACCTCCATATCCTCGTCCGGGATGCCGCGCGGCACTTCGGCCTGGAGACGTCGGAGCCCTCCGGACACCCCGTGCCGACGGCGCATTGAGATCGCGGGATCACTTCGGCGCAAGGAATGCGATGATAGAGGTTTCGCGGCGATGGCTGCCGGCCAGGAATGGCGTCGGGCCGGCGCCCTTCACCAGGAGGTAGTTGCATGTCACGGTTCACGGGACCGCGCTTGAAAGTGATGCGCGCATTGGGCGTCACTCTGCCGGGTCTGTCACGCAAGAGCATTGAAAAGCGGCCGACGCCGCCCGGTCAGCACGGTCACGCGCGCAAGCGCACCGCGTCCGAGTACGCACTCCGGCTGAAGGAAAAGCAGAAGCTGCGCTATCACTACGGCGTCAATGAAGGCCAGTTGCGCCGCATCGCCGCCGAAGCGTCCCGCAGCAAGACGAACACCGCGGGCAAGCTGGTGGAACTGCTGGAACGGCGCCTGGACAACGTGCTCTTCCGCGCCGGCTTCGCACGCACGATTCCCGCCGCCCGTCAGCTCGTGACGCACGGACACATCGTTGTGAACGGACGCCGGCTGTCGATCCCGTCCGCGCGCCTGCGCCGCGGCGACATCGTCGGCATCGCGGAAAGCGGCAAGGTGGCCGTCAACCTGCAGCGCTCCGTCGCTGATGAAGGCATGCTCAAGCCGGATTGGCTGAGCGTGGACGACAACGCGCTCACCGCCACGGTCAGCGGCCTGCCCGAAGTGACGACAGTGCCCTTCCCGTTCGAACCGCGCCTCGTCGTCGAGTTCTACGCGTAACGCACGCGAGCGCGTCCGCCTCGGCGCGGACGCGTTTCCCGTCGCCCCTGGAGCCTTCCTGTCGAAGCCCCCGGGAGACAAGACGGGAAACAAGAAAAGCCTGCAAGGGTCATCCCCCTGCAGGCTTTTTCATTTTCCGATCGATCGACGTCGGCGTCGTCCGCGATGCGTGGCTAGTTGCTGCCGCGTGCGGCCTGCTCCTGCACCCACGTCGCCAGACGCGCGTCCGGCAGCAGCGCCTGTGAGCTCATGGCGTAGTCCAGCCCTTCGAGCCGGCGCCGGATCCCCTTCTCGATGCCGCCGTACGACAACAGGAGCGGCACGATCAGCGCACGCTTCCCTTCCGCCGTTGCCTTCTCCACCGTCGCGCGCAGATGCGCGGTCGCCTGCGCCTTGATCTCGGCCGGCGCATCGTCGCGCACCGTCAACGTCTCGATTCGCGCGAACGCACGTATCTTCGTCATGCGCGCGGCGAGGCGCTGCATGTTGTCCACCCACTTCGCGTCTTCGTCGGCCTTCACGGGACCGTGCGCGACGAGGATGACGACCTCGTTGGCCGGATTCTGACTGAGCTCCGCGGCGCGGTCGGTGAGGATGTCGGCGACGATGGGATGCGCGTCGAGGGCGGAGCCCATACGGATGGGCACCGTGTGCTTGACCGGGACGGTACCGTCGACGGTCTCGGCAGGCGTCGCGGCATGACCGGCGTGCGCGTCGGCTGCCGGCGTCGCGGCGCCGTGACCGCCGCCGGGACCGTGGTTCATCTTGGCGAAGACCTTCAGGTCGGCCGGCATGTCCGGCCGGAGGCCGAGCAGGTACGCGGTCGATGTCACCACGGAGCTGTGGGACGAAATGAAGAGCGGCACGGCCACGATCTCGGTGACCTTCCGCGCTTCGAGGCGATCGACCGCCCCCTGGATGGCAGGACGAGAGGCCATGCCGAACGCCACTTCGACCGGACCGGTGGCCCCGGCGGCCGTCGCGATGGCTTCGACATGGCCATTCCACTCGGGCTGCCCCCCGTGCGCCAGCAGCAGGATGCCGATGGACGCGCGGGCCTGCGTCTGATCGACGCGGGCATTTGCCCGAAGCACGGAATGCGATGACCGGGCGCCTGAAACGCCGAGAATGAAGAGAGCAGTAATGATGGCAATGGGACGCGCGCGCTGCATTGGCGGATATCCTCCTTAAGCCGCCGACCAATCCTGAGATCGGTCTCAAATTTGTGCTCCGAATATAAGCGCGCATATCCGACCTGTCAAGTCGTCTTTTGAAGACTCGAAACCATTTCCTGAACGTTCTTGGGCGCCAGGACATTCCGTCGCGTTCCAAGACATTCCGCGACACGGCGAGGCGAACGATTCGAGGAACACCGCTTGAGCTGCCGCGGGCTTCCGGCTAACGTGTGAGGCGCGCCGCCGTGCCGGCGTCCACTCGATTTCATCCAGCGTCCGCGCCTGTCGCCCGGGCCGCTGTGGAGGTAAGGAGCAGACATGTCACGAACCTTCAAAGGTCTTCCGGCGCTCGCCCTCGTGGCCGCCGGCGTGCTGGCGAGCCCGACGCTGGCCGTCCGGGCCAGCAGCCGCCCGGATACCGCGGCGGTACAGACGGACGCCGGGGCCGATCTGGTGAAGAAAGCCCGCGCGATCCACGATCGCGTCATCACGCTCGATACGCACGACGATATCGACGTGGACAATTTCACCGCCGAGAAGAATTACACCCAGGCGCTCGACACGCAGGTCAACCTGCCGAAGATGATGGCCGGCGGCCTCGACGCGGCCTTCTTCATCGTCTATGTCGGCCAGGAAGAACTGACGCCGGCCGGTTTCGATCAGGCCTACAAGGAAGCGATTGCGAAGTTCGACGCGATCCACCGGCTGACCGAGAAGATCGCGCCCGACAAGATCGAGCTCGCGCTGACCGCGGCGGACGTGCGCCGCATCGCGGCCAAGGGCAAGAAGGTCGCGCTGATCGGCGTCGAGAACGGCTATCCGATCGGCCAGGACATCGCCCGCGTGAAGGAGTTCCACGATCGCGGCGGACGCTACATGTCGCTCGCGCACAACGGCCACAGCCAACTGGCCGATTCCAACACGGGCGAGCGCGACGGCAACTGGCTGCACAACGGCCTCAGTCCGCTCGGCAAGCAGGCGATCGCCGAGATGAACAAGTGGGGCATCATGGTCGACCTGTCGCATCCGTCGAAGGCGTCGAACCTGCAGGCCATCGCGCTGTCGAAGGCGCCGGTGATCGCGTCGCACTCCGGCGTGCGCGCGCTGTGCGACCACAGCCGCAACATGGACGATGAGCAGTTGCTCGCCGTGAAGAAGAACGGTGGCGTCGTGCAACTCGTGGCGTTCAATACGTACGTCAAGACGCGTCCGCCCGACTCGCCGGAGCGCGCGGCGGCGCTGGCCGCGCTGCGCAAGGAGATGAACCTGCCGGCCGTCCCCGCGGGCGGCGGCGACCGCGCGGCCTTCGCGGCGTTCCAGACGATGACGGCGGAACAGCGGGCGGAGTATCGGAAGCGCGTCGCCGGGCTCGACAAGCAGTTCCCGCCGCCTCCGCGCGCGACGGTGAAGGACTTCGTCAACCACATCGACTACGCGGTGAAGCTGATCGGGATCGATCACGTCGGCATCTCGTCCGACTTCGACGGCGGCGGCGGCGTGGACGGCTGGAACGACGCCAGCGAGACGTTCAACGTCACGCTGGAGCTCGTGCGCCGCGGCTATTCCGAAGACCAGATCGCGAAGATGTGGAGCGGCAACCTGCTGCGCGTGATGGGCGACGTGGAGAAGGTCGCGAAGAAGCTGCAGGCCGAGAAGCCTGCCGTGTCGAAGTAGACGACACGACCCGCATTTTCATCCGGCGGAGACACGAATGGCGCGGCGGATCGCTCGATCCTGCCGCGCCATTCGTCTTTGTGACGGTGGCGATCGCGGGCGCGCTCTGCACGCGATGCGCGAGGCGCGCGCGGGCTACGGCCGATCGCCGTTGACGTTCGCGCCGGCGCGGACGCCGTTCCGCCGCACGGCGTCCGCCACGTCCGCGTCCGCCCAATAGCGGCAGACGTCGGCCGGCGACAGCCATTCCTGTCCCGGATCGCCAATCGGCGCGCCCGGCGGCGCATCCGGCGTCTCGATCGCGGGCGCCGGCGCCAGCGGCCGGTCGAGGAAGCGCTTCACCTCCGATTCAATGAGCGTCATGTGAGCGACGTCCTCGGCGCTGCGGCGATCGGATTCCCTGCGGTTGTTCATCTGCAACAACGCCCACCGCGCCTGCGCCCGCACCTGCGGCATCGGCGCGCGGCCGGCGAGGTCCATCACGCGATCGGCGAGGACGCTCTGCAGCGTCCGGCGAATCTCCATCTCGTACGGCGTGGACGCGGACACGGTCAGCACCGTCGTCACCAGCCGCTGCAGGACGGCGTCGAGCCCCGGCAGCGACGGATCGGTCGCGTGCTGCGTCACGAGCCGCGCCGCGCGGTCAGATGTCAGCAGCGCCGAGAAGAGATGATTCGCCGCCACCATCGCGGGCGAGACGGGGTCGAAGCCGTCGCCCGTGAACCGCGGGAACAGCTCGCGATGCCGATCGTAGCCGTCCGGCCGCGGCGGCAGCTTCTTCAACAGCTCCGCCGACAGCGTCAGCTCCGACGGCGTCAGGGTCGCGAGCAGCGCCGTCAGCGCCGCCTCCTGCTCCGCCGCCGGCACCGGACGCACCGGCTCGCGCCCGTCGCCGCGATAGCCGTAGATGTAGTGCAGCCCGCCGACCGCCGACGCCGCGACTTCCACCTGATAGCGCTGGTGCAGATACAGCGGCATGAGGACTTCTTCGAGCTGCGCGTACGGCACGTCGCGCTTGATGGCCGCCTCGCCGAAGCGGTCGAGCGCGACGCGGCGCACTTTCATCACGCGCGCGAGCTCCGCCGCCGGATCGGTGCCGTGCGCCCACTGATCGACGCGCGGGTTGATCCCGACGTCCTGATTCGTCATGTAGCGCAGGTCCTTCGCCCAGGCGTCGTTCAGAATCGCGTCCAGCGCCTTCCGCTCGTCCGTCCCTTTCGGGAAGTGCTGATAGCCGTACGCGATGAAGACCTTGTCCCACTCGCCGATGCGCGACGGATACGCGTTGGAGATGTCGATCCGGTTGTCCGCGGTCAGCGTGACGACAGGCGCGGGATAGTCCATGACCGACGTCCAGCCCTGCGTGCTGTCGTAGTAGTTGTGGCCGAGGCCGAGCGTGTGTCCCACTTCGTGCGCGGAGAGCTGGCGGATGCGCGCGAGGACCGCGTCGGTGATCGCCTTCGGCTGCTCGTCGCCCTTCGCGTACGGCGACAGCAGGCCTTCGAGCAGGAGGTAGTCCTGCCGCATGCGCAGCGTGTCCAGGATGACGCGTCCCTTGATGATCTCGCCCGTCCTCGGATCCGCCACCGCCGCGCCGGTGCTCCAGCCGCGCGTCGACCGCGACACCCACTGGATCACGTTGTAGCGGATGTCCATCGGGTCCGCGCCCTCCGGCATCACCTCGACCTGGAACGCGTTGCGATAGCCCGCGGCTTCGAACGCCTGGTTCCAGTAGCGCGCGCCGTCGACGAGCGCCGTGCGGATCGGCTCCGGCGCGCCGCG
>Ga0187894_10000595_pt1 | contig 48685 bp, 46 predicted proteins | sample GBC1701081metaG_FD_136650 | JGI IMG/M metagenome (GOLD analysis project Ga0187894, IMG submission 136650) | White microbial mat communities from a lava cave in the Kipuka Kanohina Cave System on the Island of Hawaii, USA - GBC170108-1 metaG ... | reverse complement strand
GGGATAACGCTTTTCAATTTCTTCCCAAGGGTTTAATTCTTTCTGTTTCATTCCAAAAGCAATTCTGCCTTTTTCCTTATCTACATGAATGACGATTACCTCTAAGGTGTCCCCTATTTGAACCATTTCCGAAGGATGTTTGATCCTCTTCCAGGTCATATCTGTAATGTGTAGAAGCCCATCAACACCATCGGCATCTAGAAAAACACCAAAATCGGTGATATTTTTGACCACACCGCAACGAATATCTCCTTCATGAAAATTTTCGAGTATCTCTACTTTTTTGGTCATTCTCTCTTCTTCTAGGAGCTCTCGGCGAGAAACGACGATATTTTTACGATCGGTGTTAATTTTAAGAACCTTAAAGTCATAGCTCTTATCCAGATATTCATCGAGATTTTTAATTCTTTTATTATCAATCTGCGAGCCAGGTAAAAAAGCTTCTACACCGACATCGACGATAAGGCCTCCCTTTACCTTTCTGAGAACTTTTCCTGTAACGATCGATCCCTCTTTACAAGTCTTCACAATATTTTCCCATTGACGTAGACGACGGGCCTTCTCACAGGAAAGAACGATTTGACCATCCTCACCCTCTTCTTGATCAAGAAATACCTCCACTATGTTGCCTAAAAATACTTTCGAAGGCTCGATGAATTCACTGATAGGAACTAATCCTTCTGATTTTAATCCTACATCGATGATGACAAAATCTTTGGTAATTTCAACAATACGTCCTTGAATCATATTACCAGAAAGAGAAGGTAGATCAGACTCATTGTCTTTTTTACAGTGTTGCAAAAGAGCTTGAAATTTTTTTGCATCTTCTTCTTGAAATTCCACATCATCAACGATATTGATGGCGTTCCAATCATATTTAATTTTAGACATAATCCGTTTGATTCTCCCCCAACCTGCTAGTATCTCTCACTTAATATCTCTCTCACTCAAACAAGAGATTTTGATATTTGACATCCCTTTAATTTATGCTATTCATGTTACAAAAAATAGATGTAAAAAATTGCAAACTTAAAACTGGAGCTAACGAGAAAAAGATAGCAAATCCTTGAGAATAACAGCAAGAACCAAGTAAAGAAACGACATCTATCGCATCATAGGCATACCCATGCAATAAAAAACTTTCTTAAACACTCTATTGTTATTATTAAATATTTTTTTGCCTTCCTAGATTCTCTTGTAATAATAAAGAGAAAGAGAAAAAAAATGAGCTGCTTTCAATAAAAACAGCTACAATCACATCCAAGATGCTTTACAAAATAGGTAGTGAAAAGTCAATGAAGTGCTCTTTTCTCTAACCAGCTCCTTAGATGGAGGGGTTAGGAGAAGTTTCCTTCTTACCAGTCAACTTTTCCAAAGGAATTAGGTTTTTAAAAACAACATGCACCATGCTGACATGCAATCCCGTAAGCCGACTTAACTCTTGAGTAATCGTCATTTGAATCTCTTCTGCTTTTTCAGGAATGCGAACGCCATAAGCGACGTCGATCTCTACCTTGACACTTACAGAATGGTTCTGTTGCTCTTGGTCTACTAAAATACCGGTAATGCGGTGCGCATGCCCAAAAAAAGCATCTATCAAACTGCCTTCTATTAAAGATATTCCTTCAATTTTCAACAAACACTGAACTACAATAGACTGCAGAACTCGAGTCTCGATATCTCTGATGTGAAGAGTTTCTGGTAGTTCTAGTTCTTTCGCATCTATTGGGCTTAGCGTATGTTTCATGAAAACCTTCTCGAAAATCCCTTTCATTGTATACATTTACATGTATTAATTGATAAATAAATTACAACGCAATAAAAATTACAGAAGAGTATTCTTCCATTTGATAGGTGACACGTGTATAGGGAAAGTCTACCACTTTTTCCATAATATCGTGAGGAGATGCTAACGCAGTATCGACAAATCGATGCCACTTTTTATGCGTCACCCGTAACTCAGGTAGTCGAATAGAAATACGACTACCTTCCGTGTTAAACGCAATATACAACTCTTCCTCTTTGGACTTGCTTTTAAGAGTGTAGGCGACAAATCGGCTTTGAACATCCCAGTTAGGCGCATAAGGTTCATAGCCATGCCAATCGATATCACAGGACTCCAGAAATTCATTCCTACAAAAGATAGGGTTATTTCTTCTAAACTGGACCAGTTTCTTAAAGAATCTAAAAAAACGCTCTTCTTCCTCTAAACGATCCCACTGAAACCAGTTGACTACATTATCATGACACCAGGCATTGTTATTTCCCTTCTTGGTATGTCCATATTCATCTCCCATCAAAATCATCGGCGTTCCTAAAGACACCATTAAAGCTACGATCAAATTTCTCTTTTGACGTTCTCTACGGCGAAGAATTTTTACATTAGAGGTATCCCCTTCATCTCCACAATTCCAACTAATATTATCACTTATTCCATCTAGATTCTCTTCACCATTGGATAAATTATGTTTGCCGTTATAACTCACGAGATCCTGTAAAGTGAAACCGTCGTGAGAGGTAATAAAGTTGATACTATGATAAGGCTTTCTATCCTTTCCATATAAAGAATAAGAGCCACACACTGCATCAGCAAAAGCCCCCGCCTTCCCCTCATCTCCCTTGATAAAGCTACGAATCACATCGCGATAAACTCCATTCCATTCGGCCCAACGACCATAAGAAGGAAAGTTTCCTACCTGGTACAATCCCGCCGCGTCCCACGCTTCAGCAATGAGTTTAACCTCGCTTAAAACAGGATCTTTGGAAATTCTCTCAATAAGAGGAGGTGAAGCTAGGGGGTTCCCTTGGACCCCTCGAGTTAAAGCAGAAGCGAGATCAAAACGAAATCCATCTATATGCATTTCTGAGACAAAATACCTCAAGGAGTCTATGATGAGATTTGTCGCAATGAGATAGTTTCCATTAAAAGTGTTTCCGCAGCCAGAATAATCGAGATATTCCCCCCCAGGACCCACCATATAATAACCTTTTTCATCGAGACCACGAAAAGAATTCCCCTGTGCTTCAGGACCGCCTTCAGCAGTATGGTTATACACAACATCCAGAATCACTTCCATCTCCTGGCGATGGCACTCTTTGACTAGATTTTTAAACTCCTTGATTCCTTCTAAAGGATCTTGGGTAGAACTAAAGCGATGCATCAATGTGAAAAAATTGACCGTCGAGTATCCCCAGTAGTTGAAAAGCCTCTCTCCAGTTTCGGGATGATGACGAAAGTTTTCACACTCATTAAATTCAAAAATCGGCAATAATTCTATGGCATTAACCCCTAATTCCTTTAAATGAGAAATTTTTTCTACAACTCCATTAAAAGTACCTGGATGCTGTACGTAACTAGAGGGGTCTCTAGTAAAACCTCGAACGTGCATTTCATAGATAATTAAATCTTTAAAAGGAAGCTTAGGAAAAGATGTTCCCTCCCAATCAAAGTGATGGCTCCTTCCATGATGTGCCAGTACTCTTTCTTTGCTGTAAAAGAGATCTCCCCACTTATACCCCGTATTGAGAGAAGTAGCATAGGGGTCCAAAAGAATCTGATCTTTAATCTTTATGCCATAATGGAATTTTTCAGGAAGACCCAAAACCAATACATGCCATATGGTACCCGTTTTATGATCATCGGAATGAAGAGGAATAGAAGCAAAAGGAACCTTCTGGTCAACAGCAAACAAAAGTAAAGAAACACTTTCTTCTGCAATGGCATGAAAAGCAAAATTGACACCCTCTTCTGATAAAGAGAGCCCCAAATGACGTGGCGAACCTTTTTTTATCTCATATTTAGAATTCATGAGACTCTAAATATCAAGGTTTATAAGAAAAGTAAAGAGTTCCTTGTTAATTAAAACTCACTTGAAAAAAAGAGGTTGGTCATAGACAACAAAGGATTCTTTCATTTACTTTCTAGTCATGAGCTTTCATCAATTTTTAAGGTAAGGAGAAAAGGGCATGTCAAAAAGTAAAGATTCTCGTAGGGAAGAGAAAAAACAGCCTCAAAAAAGCCTAAAAGAAAAAAGATTAGCCAAGCAAGAAAAAAAGAAACAGAAATGAGCCTTACATTACTGAGATTTTGCAAAAATATTTAAAATAACCCAACAATTTCAAGTGGTCTTGCTTTCGAGACCACTTCTCGATTTTGAAATCCACCCGATACCTTATCCGTCCAGAGAATGAAAGTATTCTTCTTTAGAGAGATTTTTTTGGTCTATTCCTAAAATTGTAAATCTTTTATAGGAAAAGAATAGAGGTAGCGTGTTCGTATGGCGATTCAACTCAATTTTTCAACTCAGAAGAAAAAAATTCTCATTTTAGTTAGTCGCGGTGGTGGAGGACATCAAGCGGCTAGCAATGCTCTTGAGCAAATTTTATCTCCAGAATATGAAGTCGAAGTGAACTCTGTTATTGACGATATCTTGGGTTCTATGGACCCTTTAAAGCGATTGACACGAAATTATTTTACAGGAGAAGACCTTTATAATTTCTTTTTAAGAAGACCCCAGCTTTTTTTAAAATGGATGGTTTTTTGCGGCCCCTATTACCTCAAATCTCAACGTATTGAAAAACAATTTGAAAAATTTTTAAAAACACAATCAGAAATACCTGATCTCATCATTTCACCTACGCCTTATATCAATTATGGCATTTCCTGCGTGGCCCACCGCTGGGAAATTCCCTTTTTGATTATTCCTACTGATTTAGACGCCTCGACTTTTTTAGCTGGATTTCCTCAGAACTTCAATCACCACCGATTGAGGTTCGCACTTCCCTACGACGACCCTGAAATCAAAAAAATCACTTTCGACAGAGTAGTTCTAAATGATCATCAATGTGTGGTAACGGGATTTCCCGTAAGACCTAACTGCCAACAAAAATATGGAGTAGAAGAGTTGTCCTTCATACGTTCCAAGTTTCACCTTCTGCAATTCTATAAAACCATCACCCTCATTATGGGAGCTATTGGAGGCAATGCTTTGTTGGATCATGTAAAAACCTTAATCGGTTTAGATCCCCGGCATTATCAAATACAACTCCAAATCAACGTATGTGTAGGGTACAATCGTAAGATGCAATCCCAGATCGCCCACCTACTCCTACAGAAAAAGGCACGGTCCTTACAAGACCATTCCTTTCTTTTGCCAAATGGTCTAGTCATACATATCCGAGAATATATGAAAGAAATTATCGAGTTAATGGCCGCCTCAGACCTAATTATTACAAAAACAGGATCTTGTACCGTCAATGAGGCCATCTACCTGGGAAAAAAACTACTCCTTGATTACACCGAAAAATCGACGGCTCGTTACCTGGCATGGGAAGAATTCAATATCCCTTTCATACAAAAACATGGTATGGGGTATGCCTTTACCGACAGCAAACAACTTTTAATGCTGCTTCCCTCGTTACTGAAATACCCTGAAACTAATGAGGTCACTTTCCACTTGCCCAATTTTACAGAGATCATTCAATCCACTATTCGAGAGATGACGAGTTAAATAACTCATTAAAATCCCCAAGAAAAACCGGCTTCTATATATTGGACGGGAATATTAAAAAATTGTCCTTCATAAGAATACCCTTGATGGTATTGCACATATACTCTCATTTTTCTTCCTACCCCTTGTAATTTACTGATTTCATAACCTAACTTAAAGGTCATATCAATATTCCAATGATGTTGCTGCCAGTTTTCTAGATGAGCAGCAAAAAAAGGAGTACCATATAGGCGATGATAATAGAGCTTCTGTCCAAAAAGCCGCACTTCAGTTCCCCACATTACATAAAAAGGCTTTAGTGGGAATGAGTCATCACTAGAGAAAATCCAGCCCAATCCACCATAAACCCTCAGCCCACTCGAGAGTTGATAAGAAGTAATGAAGTCTATGGCTTCAAAACTTGGATTTTTCCTTTCTTTGAGATAGTGCGGACGGTCGACCATGCATTCATCTCCAATATGACCTGAAATGTGGTAAATGCGAGCCCGAAAGGACCACTTTTGAAATGCATAGCTCAGAGGAATCCCGACCAAATAATCAGTGTTCATCAACTGACAGGTGTTGCTTCTTCGGTGAGGAACATGGCTAAAATTAAAAACCGCCCATACACCGGCAGAAATACCTATCTGTAAATCTCCGTGACAAGAAGCTACATCATACCATCTAAAAATGGGAAAATCATCCCCCAAAGAAACAGCAACGGCCTTTCTTCCAATAGCTTTATCCCCCGCTCTATAATTAATAGAATAGACGGGCTCCCTTGGATCTGCAATCAAGGGTAAAAATAAAACCGTCGATTGAGGAAACCACACTCCTGAGATATGAGGGGATTCCTTGTAGATAATCTTCTGTAGAGTTTCTTCAGGCCCTAAGCTATGCTGTACCTCTACTGCAACAATCCCGGGAAGGTCTTGCACGAAGGAGATGATACTCTTGGCAATCAAATCATTTTTCGGCAAATTGTAAAGGATCACCCTGTGCTCTTTAACGATGACTACTACTTGGTATTCATAGTAGGTCGTGTCGATGAGTGCTTGGATATACCCCTCAAGAAAGGCGTCAGTTGCTTTTTCAAACAAGTCAACCGAAAGTGTATCTCCTAACTTGATGACGGATAGTTCAGGGTCAATTTTAACGATGTCGCTTTCTCCGCTTTCATTCCCCCACAAACTCAGGGTTAAGAAAGTTCCACAAAGTAGCCAACACTGCCGCATGCTCCTTGCCTCAAGTCGAAAATTTAATAGGCCTCTTTCGTCCTCTATATCCTACCCCAGACATAAAATTCAAAGCTTTGCTCCTGATTACGCGTAATTTTTACGATCATGCTTGAAATGCTCTTGCCCAACCTAAAGAAAAGCATACCCAACGCAGGGCAGTAACCCTTGATTTTTCCTCGTGCATTCAGATATATTTTCCCGATCATGTCCCACGTTTATGGCTATATTGCAAAAGCGCCTGCAGCTTATTTGGAATGGCTTAAATATCCAGTACCCGAGCTGAAAGAAAATGAGATAGAGGTTCGCATTGACTGCTGCGGACTCTGTTATAGCGATATCCATATGATCGACAATGATTGGAATAACTCCGCTTACCCCCAACTTCCCGGTCATGAAGTCATAGGGAGGGTCGTACGTAAGGGAAATGAGGTGCACGCAATAGAACCAGGTGAGCTCGTAGGCATTGGTTGGCAGTGTGGTGCTTGTGCTCAATGTGAATTTTGCTTGCAAGAGGAGGAGGAGCTCTGCCCTTCTAAGGTACGCACTTCCGTAAATAGGGCTGGCGGATTTGCCGATTTTATTCGAGTGCCCGCTGCATTTGCTTACCTTATTCCCAGTAACCTTAACCCTAAAACCACCGCTCCTCTCCTCTGCGGGGGCATCACAGTATACTCTCCCCTAAAAAAATACGCTACCTCAGCACCCATGAAGATAGCGATCGTGGGCATCGGGGGTTTGGGGCATTTAGCAATTCAATTTGCTAGGGCATTGGGGTGCGAAATCACGGCAATATCCACTTCGCCAAATAAACGAGAAAAAGCACTACAATTAGGAGCACACCACTTTCTAGTGTGGGAACCACACACAAACCCTTGCACAAATTCCTTTGACTTTATTCTATCCACTACACATGCCAACCTCGACTGGACGCCCTTTCTTCGTATACTACGACCCAAGGGCAGGCTTTGTTTTGTCGGAATCCCCAAACATCCCCTCCAGCTTTCTACTAGAGAGCTTATTTCAGGAGAAAAGATGGTCTGCGGAAGTAGCACAGGAGGCCGCTCATTGATGAAAGAGATGTTACAGTTTGCCGTCCAACATGAGATTCAAGCTGATGTTCAACTTTTTCCCATGACTGAGATCAACCAAGCGATCGAACTCGTAAAACAAAGAAAGCTACAAAATTTCAGAGCTGTTCTATGCAATTAAATTTTTCAACTTGACTTTTCATCTCCCTTCAGCTGATTTGATAAATAAGGGGTGCCAAAGTCTTGAAAAAACATTGTTCTGATCGAGAATGGAAAAAAAAGCTCACTAAAAGTCAGTATAAGGTGCTCAGAAAAGGGAAAAGCGAAGAACCCTTTTCGGGAGAGCTTTGGAATAATGAAGAAGAAGGAATTTACCTCTGTGCGGGATGTGACCAACCACTCTTCACCTCAGAGGACAAGTTCAAATCAGGGACGGGATGGCCTAGCTTCACTCAATCCATTAGCCCAAAAAATCTCCTCTTTAAAGATGATGTCGGTTTTTTTACTAAAAGAATTGAACTTCTCTGCAGCTGCTGCGAAGGACATTTAGGACACCTCTTTGAAGATGGCCCTAAACCCACAAAAAAAAGATATTGTATCAACTCTTCTGCATTAAAATTTAAAAAAAAATGAAACCTTTCTCTTTTTTTTGATTCGAATTTCTTGAAGTTGTGTAGTGGGTTTGATAAAGTCAATTAAAACAAAAGGCTGTGATATGAATTATAAAAATATTGTTTTTGATCTTGGTGGTGTATTAATTGAATGGAATCCCTTAGAAGTATTACAAAGGCTTCAGTTTCCCCTTTATTTTTCTGAAGTATTCGATTCTTTATTATGGGGGGCCCATGATGGAGGATGGCTATCTAGAAATGAGGTGATTGACAAACTACCACCCAGATATGATAAGGAAACCTTTAAATATTGCGTGCAAGCCCTCTCTTCCCAACTACGTCCTATTCCAGAGATGATCGAACTACTTCACGAAGTACGCCTTAAAGGGTATAAAATTTACCTTCTTTCCAACATGCCCAAAGAACTGCATGAAGAACTGCATGCTATACATGATTTTTTACAATATTTTGAAGGACAATTTTACTCTTATAAAGTAGGCGCTATTAAACCTCAGCCTCAAATTTACGATATGTTTCTAAAACACTACCAAATTAAAGGCTCAGAATCAATTTTCATCGATGACCGAGAAGAAAATGTCAATGCGGCAAAAAAATTTGAAATCGACAGCATTTTACATCAAAATCCCGTTCAAACACGAGAAGAGCTTAAAATGCGCAAAATTATCTCTCCCGATGCTTTAACTCTTTGTGAATAGAGTTTCAAAATTAACAAACCCTTTACTTCGCAAATTTACACACAAACTGCAAGCCACCTTTCTTAGAAGCATTGCCCAAGGTTCAGGATCTATCTTGTGTGTGTGAGGCTTATATCTCTGCTTGCTCTGTACTTGAGGGCTATTTGATGAACGGCGTCGAGTATCTCCATAACGTTTCTATCAAGTAATGGCTTATTCCCTTCTTTTTGCTCGTAACAAGTTCGCGCGCAATGAGCAATAAAGTCATCCCCCTCATTGCTTAATCCCTCCACTTTTTTGATCACTTCTTTCACTAGCTCTTCGAGAACTCTCAAACAGTTGCGAACCTCCTCCTCGTTCTTTAGCTTTTGATTTTGATCCTCCTCTTCGCTAGCACAAACCACTAACCACTGGCTGGCAGTTGCACGAGTAAAGTAGAGACTAGCAATCGAAGCCAAAAATTTTGCTCTTACAGGAGAGGAACAGCTCTTACTTATTTCAAGAGCTTTATGTAAATCACCTTTCCCACAAAACCGCTTTCCTAATTTGCATATAAAACTTTCTTGAATCTGCCGATCAACAAGTTTCATTACTTCTACAAATTTTTCCCAAATGCCAATTTCTAAATAGCTACTTGCTAACTTTTCAACTTCACTACGCTCTACTTTTACAAGCGCCTTCATTTGTGCAAATTTTCTATCCAATACAGACACCATCGCTTCCGTTGTAGAAGCATCCTTCTGCTCTGAGATAGGAGAACTTTTAGATCTAGCACTGCTATCTGAAGGCAGAATATTGGGATCTATTCGTAGGCTCATCAAATTAGCTAAAAAGCATTGATAGCATTCTCGATTAAATAGGCTATTTTCTCTAATGCATTGCCCCTTTTTATCATCAAATAATACTCTTAACCAACCCCAAGATTCTTGAACATCTCTTATGATATAAAAAATATGTGCTTGAAGATATTTGTTTCTTGAAGGAGCCCCCTTTAGCCCCCCTATAATAGCTAAAACAACATGGTATACAACCCGAACAGTTGCTGAATAGGTTGCTAGTGGAAGAGCTATTAATTTTCGTTGAAACCAACCCTCTGTTGAGTAATCTAGATTAAATTTTGAATAACAAGAAGCATCTTCATAACGAAACTGCAGGTGTGTTTTTGCGTATTCCAATAAATCAACTTGTGACAACATTTTTTTCTATATTTATTTCAAATAATGGCTAAAAAATTTTTTTATCTAAAATTTCGCTCTTTTTCTATAGTAAAATGAGCTTTATTTTCCAAATAATATTGTTTATACATGGCACTGCGATAAACAAAATACTGTCCGAGTCTGTCGTTACCTATCGTAATAAACCAACCCAAAAATTCTTCAAAATCTCTTACAGAGGAGTTTATTTTTGGCGAATCTTTTTCTAATAAAAAGAAAATAGCTAGGGCGCTGTGGTAAATGGTTTTAATAAAAGCAGAATGCATTGCTTCCGGTAACGCAATAACCTTCCTCATAATCCAACCCTCTTCAGAATATGTTTCTTTAAATTCCGACCAGTAGGCCTGAGAAAAGTTCTGACAACTAAATTGCAACGGCATTGCCATTTATTTTACCTATAAAAAAAGGTTCGTTTCAAACATTATATACTTATTACGAAAAAAAGCAAATTTTTTTTTATCGATTTTTTAAATTAATCTTTTGCTGAATGTTTTATGAGTTAAATAAAAAATTCATATAAGATAATAGATAGCATCCTGCTTTCAAGTTTTTTATAAAAAAAGAAAACAGCATGTTAAAATTACTATTTGATAGTGATTTATTTTAATAAAAGCATCAACAATTACTACACTGAATTTCTAAATTGAACTACTTTAATCTGATGAACGTCTAGAGTCTGCATATTTTAAGACTTTCCGAAAAAATGAATCCTGGACATTTTCTTCTGCACTACGACTTATAATAACAGCTACAGGACCAAATGAAACTCCACCCGATCCTAAATGGGTAGTACAACGTGCATTACTTACTCTACATTTCTTATAGTAGAGAGGACCAATCGTGGGGTAGCCATCATAAGCAACTGCTCTTCTGCCTACCCAGCGATAAATAATACCTCTCTCTTCTAAAAATAACATTTCTTCAGCAGAGATCTCTTTTCCGTGTGTAGAATACCCACAAGCTAAGGAAATCGCTTCAGGAAATACTTGATTTACCATGTTCAGTTGAATAAGGTTTCTGTCCTTTGCAAATGCCTCATCTTTCATAGGTTGTTTATCCCCATAAAATGATTTTGTACCACCAACACCAATGCAAATATTATTTTCTTTACACCTAGCCTGCCAAGCCAAAACAATACCTTCATTGTGTACTTCCATACAATGAGAGAGTTTGCTGTAGCGTTCCATTTGGTCTATGGGAAGTGGGATGTTAAAGAACAAAGAGGTGCCTGCAAAACCAGCATAGGCGGGTTCATTAAATCCAAATTTACAAAGAGACCCGACGGACTCCCCAGGGCAAAATAAGTATTGAGAATTACTGCAAGATAATAGCTCTCTTTGCTCTGTCCCATCGCTAAACTTTAACCCTACAACACGTGGTGCATGATCTGAATTTAGATCTAGATCTACAGCAATTACTTCTTTACAAAACTGAATCTGAAAACAATCTTGGATGTGATCGTTCATGTCTTTGTACTGTCCCATAATTTTTTTTAGATAAGAATAGAGCTGTGGCAAAAAAACATGTGTATCGATACAGCCGCCCGGCCTCCACAAGGCTATGCTATCATTTTTCCAAATGCGACCCTCTGCGGAATCTAAATCAGAGCGATCGTAACAAAAATTAGTTAGGTAGGGATCAATTATCATGACTTCATCTGGAGATAATAGAGCACAATTTTCATATCCTAGTTTTTCATAATCGGCTTGCATCTTAAGTGCACGGTTTCTTGCATTGGGAATCCCGTAAATAAGGTCAATTCGATATCCATTGTTTAAAGTTCTTTTAATATTCGCTTCTGTTTCATAACAGGCGTGAAAGTTAGATGCTTTTAATATCGATTTCATCTCGATATCCCCTTCATCATACATCTGTTGCCACAATTCCATACTTGCTTTACCCAACATTAATAAAGAGGAGGTGCGCTCTTCCTGATTTTTATCAGAAGCATAATGAGTTACGGACTCTATAAAGTGAACGGCTGTTTCTGAATCATTAACCCCAACTACATCATCTACGCGTATTCCTCCGGGCTGATTAAAGGAAAGCGCTAACTGATTTACTAATTCAGCCCCACGTGGTACCACACTCAATATTTCATCTGGTGTGAGACTGGGAAAGATATTATAAGCGGTGTTCATAGAGGACTTTCCTTGTGCGGATAGTGCAAAATTATCTCCTTTTTCATAAACAGTTATGCAAATTTTTTTACCCTTTTTGAGGGCATCCTTATACGCATAATAAGATTCTAGTGCACCAACAATGCCTCCACCGATGATATGGATCTCACATTCCACCGCATCAGCAGTAGCCTCTGTTTTACCAAAACTCAATATGCAAGAAAGTATAAACATTATGGCTTGTTTCATCTGTGTATCCCAAATTGTGTTTGAGAGCTAGCTAGTGAAAACCGGGTGGCTCGATTTGCATCTAGTTACTAGCTAATGGCTTCTTTGTTCGGAATAATTTGCCATAGAAACTTTCTTTTTTACCAGATTTTATTGAATTAAAAACAGGCAATACTAGGTGCTTTATACGTAGAAGTTGAATACCTATGAGGCACATTCCTTTGAATCCATTCTTTCTCCTTAAGCAGGATAAGAAAGGAGACCCTCTACAGAAGAGTAAGGAGCACATTCTGTTCTAATTTTTTCTAAAATAGCCTCAGCAGTACTATTTTGAGAAAAATCCTCTTGGATTTTTTGAGAACAACTGGAAGAAAGACGACGAAAATTCTTATTTAATTTATCATTAAATCCCTTGTCCTCATATTTTGCACAATAACCTTCGAAATTTGTTTCTGCCGCGGCACTCTCCCCATTACTTTCCATAATTTTTCTAAAACAAATATTCTTGACTAATTTAATCAAAATTATCTCTTGATGAACTGAATTTTTCTTAAAGTAATATTGCGCCAACTTTACTAAAAATAGCTCTTTTACATTACTGTGCATATTGATTTGCTCTACTACTTTTAAGGCATCTCCTGAATTATTAGCTTTTAAATAAGCTTCTGCGACGGTGACCATAAAATTTCCCTGTTGCTCTATGCTATTTAAAGAAATATTTCTGATCATCTGTAGGGCTTCTTCTAACCTATCCATGTCGATGTACTTAGCTATAGCTTTTCTTATAAAATCTATTTGAATCTTTTCACGGTAAGCGATAGTATCTGGAACTGATCTTAGGATCTCTTGTTTCTGAAGTAAACTATGTTTTTGTACGTTATTACAAAGAGACTTCATTATTGTAATAGCGAACATAGTGTTTTTCATTGCGCAAATTATCTCAATGGATCTATCTAGGTTACCTTCTTCAAAATAGGAACTGACCATATGTTTTATAAACATTTCGCTGTTCTTAGGGGAGAGCCCCTCTATGGTTTTTAAGGCCTGCATCCCCTCCCCTTTAACAAAATAAATATTCGCTAACAGAGGAAGGAATCTCAGTTTATTATGTGAAGTAGGAGAGTCCAAGATATTCTTATTATTTGAAAAGAGCTTATTGGTCAATACAAAACGATAGCACAATATATGAAATGTACTGGTTTGAATATAATGATTTCCCCACCTATCATCCAACAATGAAATGAGATGACCAAAAGCACACTGAAGGCTCCTCGCAGCACAAAAATAGCTAGCTCGAAAATACCTTTCTTTATCAAAGGATTTTTTTAAAAACCCCACGACCGCTGCTTGAAATAGGTAGTATGTCGTCATAACAACCCCCCACCAAGCAGCTCTTGGCAAAGCCATTACTTTTCTTCCTATCCAATTCTTACTACAATACCTTTCAGTAACACTCCCATAGTCGAACTGAAGCGGGGATAGAGGCTTTAGAAAAAAATCTTCCTGTAAGGAAACAGTCTTTGTAAGATAAATCATTAAAAAAAATCTTTCAACAGAATTTCTTAAGCTTCGGGAGAGGTAGGATTCGAACCCACGGTCGGTTGCCCGACAACTGTTTTCAAGACAGTCGCAATAGGCCACTCTGCCACTCTCCCGCTCTCAACTTAAAAAGGATATAAATAATTCTCTTAAATCTCAACTAAAATTGAGATAAAAACCGAAGGTCATTTTGCGAAAACAATCGAATATCATCAATACCATACAGCAGCATTGCTAATCTTTCTAAGCCCAACCCCCAAGCATAGCCTGAATAAAGCTCCGGGTCGACTCCTCCATTTTTAAGTACCTCGGGGTGGATCATCCCAGCACCTGCCACCTCTAGCCACCCATTTTCTTTGCAGAGAGAGCACCCTTTTCCTTCACACTGGGCACAAGAGATATCTATTTCCAATCCTGGCTCTACAAAGGGAAAATAGCTTGGTCGAAAACGCATCTTTATCTGTTTCCCTAATAATCGGCACCAAAAAGTTCTCATTGTATCTAAAAGATCAGCCAAAGATACCTTCTGATCCACATAAAAACCTTCCACTTGATGAAAAAATACGTGGGAACGAGCACTAATGTTTTCGTTTCTGTAAACAGTACCCGGAACAATCACTCGAACAGGAGGAGTAGTGCGTTCCATGACTCTAATTTGTGCATTGGAGGTATGAGATCGAAGCAAAAGCGTGGCATCTATGTAAAAAGTATCTTGCATTTCTCGAGCTGGGTGATCGGGAGGAAAATTTAAGCTTTCATAATTATACCAATCAGAATCCACATCAGGACTATATTGAACCGAAAAACCCAAAGAAGAAAAGATGGATATAACCTCATCCTTTAATTTTCCTAAAGGGTGCTTTCTTCCCATAAACAAACGACGACCCGGAAGTGTGGCATCAATCTTTTCATGAGCTATAGAAAGCGAGAGTTCTGCTTGTCCAAAACCGATAAAAGCTTGCTGATAGAGCTGAAGCAACTCTTCTTTTAGTTGATTGATCTCTCGCCCTAAGGATGCACGTTGACTTAAAGGAAGCGTTCTCAAAAAAAGAAGAAGATCTTGAAAAATTCCTTTTTTCCCAAAAAACTCTACCTTGAGATGTTCGAGCTCCTGAAGATTTTTAATCAGAGATAATTGAGTCGTAAATTTTTGACAAAGCGCTTTAATTTTTTCCTGCATGCATTCATCTACGCAGGGCAAGTTTCGCTCGACCTACAACTGCAGAAAACCCTACAGGATCTTGAATAGCCATCTGCGAGAGGGCTTTTCGATTGAGTAAACACTGGGCATTTTTTAAACCTTGAATGAACTTACTGTAAGAGAGCCCCCCTAACCTTGCCCCTACAGAAAGGCGCTGGATCCAAAGACTTCTAAAATCTTTTTTTCTCTGCTTACGCCCTCGGTAACTAAATCCCATCGCCTGAAGCACACAGTTGGAAGTTAATCTGCGATGATTTTTTCGGTCTCCCACAAAGCCCTTGGCTTGCTTCATCAACCGTTTTCTTTTTCGATGACTATAAACTGCATTGGTGGCTCTTACCATAAAAAACGATCAAACCCCCATTAAACGTGAATAGGTTTTAAGTTGTGTGGAACTCAATAAGGTATCCTTTTTCAAGCGACGCTTGCGCTGAGAAGATTTACCGGCTAAAAGATGACGACGTCCTGGACGATGACGTTTTATCTTTCCTGTGGCCGTTACCTTGAATCGAGAAAGAATGGCCTTACGAGGCTTCATTTTTGGCATGAGAATCCTTGTTAATTTTTTTCTTTGCTTTTGGAACAATCACTACTGCAAGAATTTTTCCAAAAAGTTTAGGAGGTGCCTCTATCGTACTAATCTCAGACAGATTATCACATATTCTATTAATTAAAGCTTGCCCAAACTCAGGGTGAAACATTTCTCGTCCCCGAAACACACAGGTGATCTTGACCTTATTACCTTCAAGGAGAAACCTTTTAGCATGCCTTAATTTCGTTTGCAAATCGTGCTCATCTGTATGGGGCTTTACCTTGACCTCTTTAAGTTTTACTTGATGTTGTGCTTTTTTACTCTCCTTTTCCTTTTTGGTCTGTTGGTAACGATACTTGCCAAAGTCAACAATTTTACAAACAGGAGGAGTAGCAGAAGGGGCAATTTCTACTAGGTCTAAACCCATCTCTTCAGCTCTAGCCAGAGCATCAAACAGAGTCAATATCCCCAATTGATTCCCTTCTTTGTCTATAACGCGCAATCTTGGAGCACGTATTTGCTTATTAACCTTCAAGCTGTCTCAACCTGTCTACCAATGTTTCTAAATTCATTGTTGAAGAAATACCTGTAACCCCTTCTTTAATGGTAAGCTGCTGAGATCTTTGCTCTCTATCGCCTATGACGATACTAAAAGGAATCCTTTCGCGCAATGCTCTACGTGAGTACTTCATTAAATTTTCTTTACTATCATTAATTCTGATACGAATCCCTACCTCTTCTAATTTTTTTTTCACAAAATTTCCATATTCCAAATTCAATATAAAAATAGAAAGCTGCTCTGGCTGTAGCCAAAAAGGCAACTTTCCTTGCATTTTTTCTAACATTAAAGCTATTAACTGCTCTAATGATTCAAAAAACGATAAAATAAAAACCCCTTCTCTTTTTTCATATCTTAAGCAGGGCCCTCTCCAATGCCTACCCAAGTGGTCTTGAACACGAAATGTGATGCTTTGTTCCCCATTTTGTGTAAAAACAACTTCCACTTGCTCTTCCGAGACTAACTTTTCAAGAGCTTCTCTTAAAAAGGGATTTATCCTTTCAGTCGACACGATCTCGAAATCAAAGAAAAATAGTTTAAGCAACCGAACTGTGATTTGCAAGAAATAAAAAATATTCTTCTCTTGAAAACAAAAAAGCATCAAGGATAGACCTGAAGAAGAGGCTAATAGTTCTCTATTATCCCCATAAAGAAGTGCATTAAAAAGTTCCATCGAGTCTCTTCCTACATCTCTGAAATAAGAGCGATGATAAGAAATCCTCTCTCGCTCCTGAAGTGTTGGGGTAATGATTCGGTCTACCCGCGCAAACTCTTTAACGATCCGATGAAGAAGGATAGCTTTTAGGAGTGTGCCCCGACGACTCCATACCCACTTTCCTTCATAACTTTTAAACAACTCTAATTCTTTTAAAAAATGAAGGTGGCTTTTTTGTAATGGGTACTCTTCTAGTCGTACCTTAAACGTTTTTTTAGAGGTCTCACTCATACCAACCACGCGAATCCAAAAATCTTCCTTTCGAAGATCTAACAACTTAAAAAAGGGAATTTCCCCTGTAGATTTTAAAGAGCCTTTAAAACAATTTTGTGGGCATTTTCCTACAAAGTGATCCACCTGAATCAAGGGAATGAGAGCGTTGGTTCCCATCTGTTTTTCTGCATTAAAAAAATCTCGATGATGTAATAAAAACTCTACTGCATTAGAAGATGTCATTTCTAAAAAATGTATCGGTACGTCTCTTTTAACCCACTCTCTCATTCTCTCTTCTAATAAGAGTAACACCTCCTTATTAATAGAAAAGGGAAGGATAAAATCGGCAAAAAAATACTTTTTCGTACCCTGAAAATCTATTTGCTTAACCGTAGGAAAAAGATCCTTTAGCGAGGCAGCTAACAAGATACTGCAGCCACATTGATAGTCCAAAAAACGATTTGAAGACAAAAAAATGCACTCATTAAATAGGGATTACCATCATTGGGATATAGCTGACTCGAACAGCTGACCTCCACGATGTCAACGTGGCGCTCTAACCAACTGAGCTAATACCCCTTTACAAAGCAATTATGCCGATCTTTTTACAATAGGAGGCGAGTTCTCAAGAACACATTGTTGTTCGATAAGAATTTCACGTACTGTGGGATCTGAAGGAGTTTCAAACATCAGATCTAGCAGTAGATTTTCCACGATCATCCTCAAGGCCCTTGCTCCCGTTCCACTCAATTTAGCCTTTTCTGCCATCGATCGAAGAGCTTCATCAGTAAAATGCAGCCCTACTCCCTCTTCCGCAAAAAGTTGCTGGTATTGTTTGATAATAGCATTTTTAGGCTTTATTAAGATGTTAACGAGATCATCAATAGTGAGCTCGTTACAATTGACAATGCTATTGAAACGCCCTACAAATTCGGGAATCATCCCAAATTGAATCAGATCTTCAGGTTCTACTAAAGAAAGAAGGTAATCTTCATTACCCACGACTTCAAGAGTAAATCCTTCCCTCTCCCCAAATCCAATAGTACTACTCCCCAGACGCTTGGCGATGATTTTACCAAGATTGAAGAAAACACCTCCAATGATGAATAGAATATTTTCTGTATTTACCTTGAGGTATTCTTGATTAGGGTGCTTTCTTCCTCCCTTAGGAGGCACATTAGCAATCGTTCCTTCCACGATTTTTAAAAGAGCCTGTTGAACACCTTCCCCGGACACATCCCGGGTAATCGAGACATTGCCCGTTGTTTTCCGAATTTTATCGATTTCATCCACATAAATGATCCCTGTTTCAGCCCTAGCAATGTCATAATCCGCCGATTGGACCAAACGTAAGACAATATTTTCTACATCCTCTCCTACATACCCCGCCTCAGTCAAAGTAGTTGCGTCGGCAATCGCAAAGGGAACATCTAAAATTTGAGCTAGGGTACGAGCCATTAAAGTCTTTCCTGAACCGGTGGGACCTAAAAGAAGAACATTAGACTTGCTATAGGGCACCCCCTCTTCTTTCCCTAAGGAACGAATCCTTTTATAATGGTTGTACACTGCAACTGCAATGGTTCTTTTAGCCCTATCCTGCCCCACCACATATTCATCTAACCTTGCTTTGATTTCCTTCGGTTTTAAGAGCTTCAGTTCGTGATGGACCGATTTTTTGTCTATGATATCAATACAAAGCCGCGCGCACTTATCGCAAATAAAAGCCTGTGTCCCAGAAATCAGCTTTTCTACCACCTCTTCCGGCCGCCCACAAAAAGAACAGCTTGCAGTGTGTTTATCTTTTCTATTACCACTAGTCATGATCTTTGATTTCACTCAGAAAGTTTTGAAGATTGCGAAACAATTTTATCGATCAATCCATAAGCTAAAGCTTCTTCGGGGTTCATGTAGAAATCCCTTTCAGCATCCTCGATAATCTTCTCCAAAGGTTGACCTGTAGTCTCGCTCATGATACGTGCACACATTTGTTTGAGTTCTAAAATTTCTTGCGCCTGAATCTCTACATCTACGGAGGAACCCCCTACTGCTCCAGAGGGCTGATGGATCATCAAACGACTATGAGGAAGCGAAAAGCGCTTCCCCTTGGTTCCGGCAGACAGAATCAAAGCACCCATAGAAGCTGCCTGTCCCAGACAATAGGTATTGATATCGTAACTCATGAATTTCATCGTATCGTAAATAGCCAATCCAGAGGAGATATAACCCCCTGGGGAATTGACATAGATACTGATATCCTTTTTTGGGTCTTCAGCACGAAGGAATAGCATTTGAGCAATGATAATATTCGCTACAGCATCATCGATGATCGCACTACCTATCATCACAATCCTGTCTTTCATAAGCCGAGAATAGATGTCTATAACTCTCTCGCCACGACCTGTATCTTCAATGACGTAAGGGACTTGATAAAGAAGTTGTTGCATGAAAAACCCTTTTTTCAGTCGATTTTATGGAATTTACTACTTATTGACTAGATTTTTAAGGAGCTAAGGGAGCCTATTGTTAAAAACAGAGCAAAAAACCTGGAAAAAAAGAATTCAGGAAAGTACGATTTCATTTCAATATCATCGGAGCATGGCGCAGTTTGGCTAGCGCAACTGCTTTGGGAGCAGTGGGTCGGGGGTTCAAATCCCTCTGCTCCGAAATCTATCTAGGTAGATATACGTCACTCTTTTCTGTATGACTGATTTTCAACAAGGAGTGGGCAATTAATACATACTTCCAGCAACAAAAGTAATCAGAAACACGCTTCACTTCTAAGTTCCATTCCTTCGAAATCACTTTAAATTTCCGTAACTTGCCAATGCTGGGTAAAGGGAAGGTTAACGTTCTTTCAAAACTACTCTTCAATTTAGCGCTTAAGGAAGGAAATACCATAAATTCCTCTACTTGAAAGATTTATTTTTTTAAAAAAAAAATTTAACTCATATTGCAAGATAATTTCAATTTTTTTATTGATTTTTCGAAGAAAAATTTGTATATTTGCGATTATAATTCAAAAAAATTTTATGGTAACTGTTCAACTTAAAGGAAATCCTTGGAATCTTACTGGCTCTATACCCGAAAAAGGGAAAAAAGCGCCTCCTATTGAAGGAGTCGATGCAGACCTTAAAAATAGAAGCTTATCTGAATTTCAAGGAAAGAAAAAAATTATCTGTTTCGTTCCCAGTTTAGATACTCCGGTATGTTCTGAGTCGGCTAGAAAATTTAATAAAAAAATTCAAAGCAAGGAAAATGTTGTTGTTCTCTATCTCTCCTTCGACCTACCCTTTGCTTTAAAAAGAGCCTGTTCAAAGGAAGATAATGATTTGAAGCATCTTCTCCTTCTTTCCCTATTTAAATCAAAAAAGCCCGCTGAAGATTATGGTGTTCTCATACAAAATGGTCCTCTATCAGGGCTGTGCGCCAGAGCTGTTTTTGTACTGGATGAAAATGATATTACTATTTACTCTGAACTAGTTACAGAGCTCTCCCATGAACCAAATTATGAAAAAGCCCTCTCTCAAGTATAATTTTTACAACACTAAAGAGCCCTCCTTATATCAGCTCTATAATTCCCCATATGAAATTCAGGAATAGTGTTGAATTGTTGTTGAAAAAATTCTTCAGCCATTTCGGGACGCTTTTGGATTATCTCCGCTTCAACTCTTCCTTGAAGTACTACAATAGATGTTTCACGCTTTTCTTTTTGAATTTTCTTTATTATTCGTTGCCCTAGTGCTTCGTAAACAAGCTTCGACACAGTAAAATCTTTTTTATCAAACGATTCATTACATCCAAAACATTTTCTTGGGTCGATTGATATTACTTCTTCACACGACAATATGCCCAATTCTTCCTCTGTTAAGCCGTTCAACCGTTTTTGAATATTTTCTCTCAAATATTCCTTTTTGCTTTTCTCCAGATTACTAAGTGCTAATTGCTCAAAGATTGTACCTATTGCCCAAGGTCTATAAAGAAGTGGCAAAACATCAACTAACCTGCGGAGCTGGCGGGAAGATGCATCTTCATCTTGTAGAGCCTCCTTTAAATCTTCGGCAAATGTGACCAATCCCTCGCAGTCATTTGAATAACAATCATGGAAATCTTTCATTATGGATCTCCAAAGCTCAGCTGAACCGAGCCCACTAGAATGAAGGACAAGCTTTTTTAGAAAAGACCTTCTCACCGATCTGTCAAACAGCCTGCTCTCATCTAAGATTAATTTATGCAAACGAGCCAGTCGCTCTAGTCTTTTCTGAGGCTCGTCTAGAATACTATATACTAGATCATCTACCTGAGACAGTCCCTGGATTTCGTGTACTGTCAGATAAGAAAAAATCTTGTTCCAAGCCACCTCCACGTTAGGAATCTCATTTGAAATAAAGAGCTTAGAGCCGCTGCTTTTATCCAAACGAAGAGGAACGAAGGCTCCGTTTTGATCCTCATTTTCCAAACCTTGGTATCTTTGCAAACAGAGATAGCATTCATCTTCCAAAGGAATAGAGGGGACATCTATATAGTAACGAAGTGCTCGATCCAAAAGGAATACTAACAACGGAATGAATAACGTAAACATGGACATTATAATGCCCAACCGACGCCAAGAAAAAAAATGATAGCCTATGGGTGTTATCATAGCCCACGGTTTACTGTGCTGATAATCAGCAGGGTAAATAGTTAACCTCTCCTTACCTCCCAAATAGAAATATTGACTTGTAAGTTCGAGAAGTTTTTCTGCTTTTGTTGAATGTTTGTTATTAAAAACAATGGGCACTCCCAAAGAAACATTTGATACGGATGTCATATTTTACCTATTTTATCAATAATTCTATAACATCAATAATTTAATTTCAAATATTTTATTAAAATAAAAATCATTAATTTGTTGAAATTTAATTGTTTATGTAGATTTAATTATAATTTTTTTAAAAACATTTTGTTTACTATAAACAGTTTACAACTTACAGTTATTTATCTATGAAAAACATGACATTCTCTTTTTACTTCATAAATAAAATGCCTTTCTTCTTTTTAATTAAATTTTAAATTGATGTTTTTTATTGTTTAATTTAAAATTTTTAATAAAAAGGAGAAAATAATATGAAGATCCAAAGTGTTTCTCAATTGATCACAAACAAAACAAACGAACTAAAAAATTTTTTTATAAAGCTAGAAAAAGAAAACAGCAATTATTTAATGCTACCCATCATTTCACAAATTGCTTATGCCTGGATCCTTCATAAGAACACTAGCCTCCCTCAGAAAGAGAGATCCGATATTAGAAAGAAATTTTTAAACATTGATATCCTACATGCCTCTGCCCTCTATCTGCTTCTTGGTCTGACAGCAGGATTTTTTCATGGTTTTGTATTAGTACTATTCCTGGTACTTTTAATAAGTATCTGTACCAAATTAAAGGAAGGTGCAACGGAAGAGAAGTGGGGAATCACTTCTACTAAGGTAACTACACCGGTAGTTAAAGCATGCTTAAAATCAATTGCGCCTTCAGGAACAAAGCTAATATCAGATCTATTAGTTGATGCGTATATATAAACGATCATGATTTTCTAAAAGAGCGAAATCTTTTTAGCTATTTGGATATGTATCGTGCATGTGAAGCTATTAAAGGGATTCGGTGTTACTTCTGATCAAATCCACTGATGGACACTTGCATATAAACGTAACACGTTCGTTGTCTATAAAAAATGTGATTTTTCCACGACAATTTTATAAAAGGGTTGCTTCTTTCTATCTTTATGGATTGTTATCGTATACATGGGGCTGTTAAAAGGAGTTGTCGTCGCTTCTGATCAAAATACTGCATGGCTGTTGCCATGGTGGTGGAACTATTATTCTAAATACAATAACTATCCGGTGCTCTTCGTCGACCTGGGTCTATCTGAGAAAAACCATCATTGGTGTCGTGATCGAGGAGAGGTTGTCTTTCTCGATACGCATGAGGGATGGCTTGCTCCTAAAGGGAGCGTGACTTTAAAGAATATTGAAAAATGGGAAAGCAACTACCTGGGAAATCTCTGGCAGGCGCGTCAGGGATGGTTTAAAAAACCCTTTGCTTGCTTACAAACTTCTTTTGAACTAACTCTTTGGATGGATATCGACTGCGAGGTTTGCGTTTCTTTAGATTCTTTGTTTGATGAATGGAGAGAAGGGATTCAATTAGCTCTGGTCAGCGATGAGAGGGCGGCAGGGGAAGTGCTCTACAGCTCTGGGGTAATTTTATTTCGCAAAGGAGCTCCTTTTTTAGAAAAATGGGCAAAACTTTGTGCTACTTGCAGTGATCAATTTATGGGGGATCAGAACATCTTAACGGAGCTGTTACAAAGAGAATCTATCCCTCTTAAGCAACTCGATCCTATTTACAATTGGATCATGTATCGAGGTTTTCATTGGAACATCCAGATCGCTCATTGGGGAGCTGGGTGGGGAAAGGAATATATTCAAAAACATCAAGGAATTCATTCCTTGTTAGAAAGGCATCAAAAAAATTTTCTTTAATAAAAAAACAGAAAGTTTTGCCACACTGACGGTGGCAAAACTCGAAGTACTCTTTTTAGTAGCCTCTATTGGGTCGACGGCTTTTTTGCTGCCATCCTCCCCCCTCTTCGCTACGGGGTTGTTGGGGCCTGGCAAGACTAACTACCAATGTTCTTTCATCGATAGAAAAACCATTAACACCGGCAATGGCGTCTTGCGCTTCCTTTTCACTGGCCATTTCTACAAACCCAAACCCTTTAGACTGTCCAGTAATGCGATCTGTAATAACCTTTACATCTACAACAGTACCATATTGACTAAAAATATCTTTGAGTTCTTTCTCTGTAGTCCTATAAGGAAGACTACCTACGTACAATTTTTGCTTTTGCATACAATTCCTTCATTTAAACAAAAGGTGTTTTCACCTAGATCAAGTCTGATCGATCCCTCTAACTCTAGGCAAAACAGATTGCTCGACGATAAGAAAGCATTCAATCAACTTATGGCCCCATTCTACACTAGTAGGGCATTGATTGCCTAGGCTTTATCTCATTTATTCTTAGAAAGAACAAAATGCACCTTCATGGGTTTTTCTTTTTTTTGCTTCAATTTATTGAAAAGCAATCATTTAACAACGGTCTAATAAGAATCGGAGAGAATGTCTTTATAGGTTTTGAAATGAAGCTTAGCTACTTGAGCAAGTAATATTTCTCCATGCTCCCTTAGGAGATGTTTGCCTATCTCGACGACTTTGCCTGAAGCCCCTTTAGGTAGCTGAATGTGAAACTTTTTTTCTAAATAAGCAATACCTTCCAAAAAAGCTACTCGAGCAAGAATGGAAGCAGCTGCAACGACGGGATCCTCTTCAGCTCTAGGTCTTTGTTGAAAATGCACATCCACTGATTTTTTCTTTAGAGCCTCCTGAACTAGAGGTTTCTCAGTGAATTGATCTATGAGAACTTCTTTACAACCCGTCTTTTGAGTAAGTTCAGCTATGACTGTTGCATGACCCCAAGCTAAAAGATGGTTCAAATTAGGAAAGGTTTTATAAAGCGCATTGTATTTAAAAGGAAAAATCCGAACAATCGAATGCATACAAAAAGACTGAATCTGGTGGGCTAGAGAGAAGAGGGGTTTATCTGAAAATTTTTTGCTATCCATAACTCCCATCAAGAGAAGTTTTTTAATGGTATCTTCCCCTGCCTCTATCCCGGCAATGCAGAGAGGTCCAAAAAAATCTCCTTTACCTGCCTCGTCTACTCCTATACGTTGAGATAGAGAAGCTCCTATTTCTGGATAGGTATAGGTGGGTGCTTGCATAATTTCAGGTTCTAGGTAGTAGGTGATGAATTCATCTTTATCTTTTCCCTGTACCGTTAGCTTCCCGCTGCTGTACAATGTGCAAGAAATTTTGTTTTTACGAGCAGAAAATAGGGTGTAAGGTGGCGTGGTTATTTCAAAGCCCTGGTCTATCAAATCTGCTTTTAGCTTAGATGCCAGAGAGAGGTCTATTTTTGTAACGAAGCTATTCATTTTTTCTGAAAGAATATCTTTTTAGAGATTTTGATAAGAGTTAAAAAAAACAAGCTTGAGTATAGTGGCATTCAAGCAACTTGAAGATGAGGGGATGATGTCAAAAGATATCCAACAGATAGGGGGGGCTTTAAAAGCCAAGCGCAAAGAGATGAACCTATCTTTAAAAGAGATAGAAAATGCCACTTCTATTCGAAGTTTTTATCTAGAAGCGATCGAAGAAGGAACGATCATGGAACATATAGCGACCATTTACGCTCAAGGTTTCCTGAAACAATATGCCTCATTTCTACAGGTAGATGTAGATCAATTGATAAAGGAAAATCCAAAGATTTTTGAAGGTCGGGAAGAGAAACATGAATTTTCTTACGGTATTGGAACACTAGAAGTCCTGGGGGATAAGGGAGGAAATGTCAAGTGGCTGCCTTCTCTATTGTGGACAATTCTTTCAATGGCTATCTTAACATTAGCATGGTACACAGCCAAGTTTCTGGGAATCCTATAATAATGGAAGGAAAGCAGTTGGGTGACTATCACCTAACCCGTTTCTTGGGAAGCGGTGCCTTGGGGATGACCTACCTCGCAGAACATCGATTTTTAAAGCGTCCTTTTATTCTTAAAATATTAGATTCGGAACTCACAGAGGATCGAGATTTTCTTAATCGTTTTGAACAACAAACTACTCTATTGAGTCAACTAGAGCACCCTCATATTGTCAAAATTCACAACGTCTCAGAATCGGAGGGGTGCTATTATTTAGTTACTGATCCCGTCATCAATGAAAAAGGAGAAAACCTCAATCTCTATGATTACCTACGCCAAAAAGATTTTCGGATTCTCGAAGAAGATGTCATCAAAATTGCTCAACAAACCGCTTCTGCCTTAGATTACACTCATAACAAAAAAGGTGGCACTATGACCCATCAAGGGTTAAAGCCCACAAACATCTTATTGAGTAAAAATCTTCATCAAGGCCTTCATATTCAAATTTCAGATTTTGGGCTTTCTAAAATCATAGGACCCTCTCGCTACATGGGACGAATCTACAAAGCACTGGCGGATAAAATAGAAAAAACGTGGGAATCCCTCCCACAAAAACAGATCTCCTTTTTACATCATTATCTCTTTTTAGCCCCTGAACAAAAGTGGATCCAAGGGGAAAGGCTCGACATGAAAATAGATAGTTATGCCTTTGGGGGTATTCTCTATTTTCTCTTAACAGGAAAATATCTTGATGGAGTTTTTGATATCAGTTCACAAATTCCCCTCCACTACAAACTCCCTTGGGGGCAGATCATCTCTAGTTGCCTACACATCGACCCAGAAAGAAGGCCTCCTTCTTTATCCAAGCTTTTAACTGATCTCATACGTGGCAAAGAAGAGGAAACAGCTATCACTCAGATTAAACCTCTGTTAAAACCAGGAGAACTCCAGCGACCCGAATCCTCTGCTATTGGGGAAACGAGTCTTCTTACTCCTCTCCATTCTTTACCCCACACTCCAAGAGACAACTCTCGAAAAAACCTCACCGAAGAATCCGAAATTTCACCCCTAATCGACATGGTCATCATTCAAGGAGGGGGGTATGAACGAGGAAGCAATATGGGCGGGAAGGATGAACTTCCTCGTCATTTAATCTTCTTAGATCCTTATGCCATAGATATCCATCCTGTGACAAATGAACAGTTCGTGCAGTTTTTAACAAAAATGGGCGGGGAAAAAGATTATAACAATAATGAAATGATCCGTCTTAGAGAATCGAGAATAAAAAAAATATCTGGAAAACTCTCTATTGAATCCGGCTATGCGAAACACCCTGTGGTAGGTGTAACTTATTATGGTGCTTTGGCCTATGCTAAATGGGTGGGAAAAAGACTCCCCACAGAAGCGGAATGGGAAGTCGCCTCGTACGGAGGCTTCAGTGACTTTCTCTATCCCACTGGTAAAACGATTGATCGAACGCAAGCAAACTTCTTACATTCCGATACTATCTCTGTCATGAGCTATCCCCCCAATTTTTATGGTATTTATGATATGGCCGGAAATATCTATGAGTGGTGTCAAGACTGGTATGACAACCACTATTACAATATCTCTCTGCAAGAACCTCGTAACCCGAAAGGCCCCCAACAAGGAGTCTATCGCGTTCTCAGGGGGGGATGTTGGAAAAGTGTACGAGAAGATCTACGCTGCTCTCACAGACACCGTAATAATCCAGGGTCCGCGAATGGTACTTATGGCTTTCGATGTGCCACAGATGCTCGTAAAGAAGAGTCTTCCTAATGTGGAAAAGTTGTTGATAACTTTCCCACGATCTCAACTAAAAGGAGACTTTTCCCTCAGATAAAGTCTCCTTTTTAAAGTTATGAACATTTTCACATTTAACTGGACAAGCTAGGGGTCGCACTTAGACATTTGAAAGCTTCCTTTTGCATCCTAGAATAAAGGCTGGAAAGACCCTGAGCACGTCCTATGGAAAGTTGATTTTGAATACCTAACTCCTTGAGGTAGGAAGGAGGACAAAAGGCAATGGTTTCTGGGTATTCTTCAGAGTAGACACGAATTAAAAGAGCTGCAAGGCCCTTAGAAATGAGGGCATCAGAGTCTCCATTAAAAAAGATTCTTGAATCTCTATAAATTACTTCTAAATAAAAATTACTCTGACAACCTGCTACTAAATTGGCAGATGTACGCGCGTCAGGATTAAAAGGAGGCAGTTCCTTACCCAAAGAAATGATCTTTTTATATCGAGATTCCATCGAAAAGATATCTTTAAACAATACTATTAGATCGCGTTGCTTTTGAATACAAGGATCCCATTCACATCTTTCAGCCATGCGTAATTGAGTTTATCACAAATAGAGAAGTTTGGATATAAAATTCGATAGAAAGGTATATGGAGAAAATATGCAAGATACTCCGTTACCGGAAGCTTTCCGTCGTCATCCAGAACAAATTTTAAACGACCCCTCATTGAATAAAGGAACAGCTTTTACTAGGGAAGAACGAGATTTACTTCGCTTAAATGGGTTTTTACCCTACCACGTATCGACCCTCGAGGAGCAAGTAGAACGACGCTACCAAAATTTTAAATCACAAAGTTCTGCTTTAGCCAAACATTTATTTTTATCTGCGCTGCACAATCGAAACGAAATCTTATTTTATAAGCTAATTTCTCAATACATTACGGAAATGTTGCCTTATGTTTATACCCCTACGGTTGGGGAATTTTCATTGCAATATAGTCTTCTTTATACGGAATCGAAGGGGTTATACCTTTCTTACCCTGAAAAGGATAATCTGGAAAGTATCATTCAAAACTTTCCAAAAAATCGAGTTGACATTGCTGTAGTAACAGATGGGGGAAGAACATTGGGCTTGGGCGACTTAGGAACAGGAGGAATGGCGATTTCTGTAGGAAAACTTACCCTTTATAGCGTATTTAGTGGAGCTTGCCCATCGTATACTTTACCCATTATGTTAGATCTGGGGACCAATAATGCAGATCTTTTAAATGATCCTCTTTATTTGGGATGGCGGCACCCTCGAGTTCAAGGTAACGAATATGCTGATTTCATCGATCGATTTGTACGCGCACTCAAAAAAAAGTACCCTTCGGTATTATTACAATGGGAAGATTTCAGTAGAGAACATGCCCACACCCTACTGGAAAAATATCGACATCAAATCTGCTCTTTTAACGATGATATCCAAGGAACAGCATCTGTGGTTTTAGCTGCTCTTCTAGCAGCTAGTCATAAACAAGGTTCTTCACTTCAAGAACAACGCATCGTCGTATTAGGAGGAGGGTCTGCCGGTATCGGCATTAGCAAACATCTATTGGGGCATATGCTTGCAGAAGGAGTTATGGAAAAAAGGGCTCTACAATCGCTCTATATCGTCGATATTCAAGGTCTAGTAACCGATTACTTGGACACAGTCCCACAACATCAACAACTCTTTTCTCGTAAAAGATCGGAAGTCGACAAATGGGGGGTTAAAAATCACAAAGAAATCACACTGCTCGAAGTGATACGACAGGTAAAACCCACCGTCTTAATTGGAGTTTCAGCGCAGGAGGGTGCTTTTACTCAAGATATCATCACGAACATGGCAAAATATGTGGACCATCCTATTATTTTTCCTCTCTCCAACCCCACTTCTAAAAGCGAAGCCCATCCAAAAGATCTATTACATTGGACGCAGGGTCGCGCCATCATTGCAACGGGAAGTCCTTTTGAGGGAATCTCCTACCAAGGCAGAGACATAACTATTCCCCAATGCAATAACGTCTACATTTATCCAGGTATTGGATTAGGGGTAGTAGCATGTAAAGCGAGAGAAGTTTCTGAAAATATGTTTTATGCGGCAGCCAAAGCCCTTGCACGTCACTCCCCTCTACTAAAAGACCCTCATGCACCTCTCTTTCCTCCTTTTGATCAACTGAAAAACATTTCCAAAGGAATTGCCATAGAAGTCATTAAAATTGCAGAAGAAGAGGGAATGACTCACCAACTTGATGAAGAAAAAAGAAAAGCGCTCATCGATAAGATTTACTGGAACCCCCGCTACTCTTCCTCTCTTTCTTCGACACCTTAAAGATGAGTAAAAGAAACTATTTTCAGAAACCAGCTATTCTTGGTACCCTTCTGGTGTCTTATATCCTTTTCTAGGAGTGGATATGTTGGGCATTTTTTTAGACACGGAAACCAACGGTTTAAATCCCTTTTACCATCACGTTTTTGAAATCGCCTTTAAAATTGTCGATTTCTCTACGGGCGAGGTACGAGAAAGCTATCAATCCATCATTCACCAAGGTAAGGAAATTTGGGAAGAGAGCGACCCCGTTAGCCTTCAAGTAAACGGATTCACATATGAAAAACTCTCTAAGGGACAAAAAAAGGAGATCGTAGCTCAAGAAATTATTCATTTGTTTCAACAAAACAAAATTCAACGCGCCTCCTCTGTCTTCATTTGTCAAAACCCCTCTTTTGATCGTGCTTTTTTTTCACAACTGATTACCCCTGAATTACAAGAAAGTTTGTATTGGCCTTATTATTGGTTAGACCTTGCATCTATGTACTGGGTTATCAGTATCCAAAAGGGAAGAAAAGATCCCTCTTTTTTCCCTTGGGTTACGGGATTTTCAAAAGATCAAATTGCAACAACCTACCACTTACCCAATGAACCCACCCCACATAAAGCAATGAATGGTGTAGAACACCTTATTCTTTGTTATAAAAACGTAGTGGGCTTTACATGATCCCTATTTGTTCTTTTATTTGGGCAATCCTATTGCTGATTCTATCTCATACCTATGCTTTGAAAAGCGACTCTTTAACCCCCTACACCCTTTCCCTTACGGAAGCAGAAAATTTAGCTTTAAAATCTCGCGCTGTCGAGCTCGTTGAACATCAGGTACAGCAGCTGAGTTATCGTCACCTGCATTCCATTTTATCTTGGCTTCCAGAAATTACCTTTGGATCAATGTATGCAAAGTTACAAAAGCCTCAAGATATTTCCCCTCAACAAAGGCAAACCCATCTTTTTTCTAATCAGCTAGAATTAATACAACCCATTTTCTCTGCCGAGTTATTAGGAGATTTAAAGCTTTCTAGAATAGCTGAAAAGGGAGCTTATGTATGGAAAGAGGGTATAGCCTGTCAAATCCTGTTTCAGGTAAGAATGCTCTACCTGAATGCTTTGATCCAAAAAGAAGCTCTCCTTGCTCAAAAAGAAGCTGTTGCTTATTTGAATGCTGCCTATGAGGATGTTCAAAAACAATATCTCTCAGGTAGTGCAACCTCTCTATCCGTTACTCAAGCAAAAGCTCTATTATCTCAAGCGATCACACGCTATTACAATACTTTAAAGGAAGAGGGAGAGAGCAGGCGGCAGCTGATCTTAATACTAAATTTAGAAGAGAATGACCTCTGTTTACAACCCCCCGAACTGAACAATTATCCTTTTTTGGTAAAAAAATACCGACTGCTCCAAGAAAAAATGGAATTGATCCCTTGCAATTTCTCCTTAGAAAAATCTTTGTCTTTATTTTCTCAAGAAGAAATAGAGGAATGGATTGCTTATGCAAAAAAATTTCAACCACAACTGAAACAAACTCTTCTTGCGATAGAAGAAGCCAAAGAAAAATCAAAAAAAATAAAAGGAGAATACCTACCCAAGATATTAGCTTTCTTGGATTATGGATATTATCAGCCCATCAGGGGCCAATTTTTTAAACAAAAAAATGATTTTGCAGGTGGTATTCAATTATCTTGGTGTCTATTTAATAGCTTCAAACGCGAGGTAAAAATTAAAGAAGCTCGCTCCTTTCACGAGGCAGCTACTTTAGCATATCAATATAAAAACGATGAAGTGCGGCTCACTATTCAAAATGATCTACAACGAATAGAAGAGGCATTTTTTGTATATCTCACAGCTCTTCATCAAAGAGAGCTCGCAAAACAGGTTTTTGAGGAAAGTGAGGTACGGTTTTTTGCAGGTGCTCTTAAAGAATTAGAACTTCAAGACCTTTCTCGATTCCTCACCGAGGCTCAAGCTCATGCAAAACAAAGTGAATATCGATTAATAGAAGCATATTTTCAATTAAAGCATGATCTAGGAGAAGAGCAATAATTATTTGTTGAGAATAACTCCTGCTTATCGGTATGATCTGCCTCAGCCCTGTTATTTGGCAGTTGAATATGGAAATTTTAGGGAGCTTAATACCTGCATTAGAAATCTTCGTCATCTCTATCGTCTTTAACTATCTTTTTTCTTTTTTTTGGAATACTCGTTCGATGGATCTCGTAGTCGGGGTACTCGTCTTCCTGATGGCATTTGCTCTCATTGCTTTATTGCATCTGCCTATCCTCTATACCATTATGACGAACTTGGCAAATGTAGCTATCTTGGCAATTTTGATCATTTTTCAACCTGAATTGAGGGTAGCACTTTCGAAATTCAACCTAAAAGGAAGACAGTATCGAAATCAGACGGAATTTGATCAATTTCTCGACATACTCTCTAATGCTGTTTACCGTTTGGCTGAAAAAAAGATAGGCGCCCTAATCACTTTAGAATGTGAAGATACTTTAGAGGAATTCACGCAAAAAGGAATTCTCTTACATGCTAAATTTTCTTCAGAACTCTTAGAAACCATTTTCTCCGTTTCCACTCCTTTACATGATGGCTCCATCATCATTGGCAAAGATAGTAGAATTATTGCAGCGGCTGTTATCCTTCCTCTTGCCGTAGAGGTAGCGGAAATGGCCCCCTCAATGGGCACTCGACATCGAGCTGCTCTGGGCATCTCTCAATTAACCGACGCGGTTGCTATAGCCATTTCCGAAAAACATGGCACTGTATCTTTAGCCAAAGAGGGAGTGCTTTCTCAAAAAGTAAAAATTGGCCAATTTAAAGGACTATTGAGTAGTTTTTTTATATCGACGACACAACCTTCCCTTTTTACGAGAAAATTCAAATTTCGAACAGAGGTAATTCAGTGAAATTTATTTTGAGTGGATAGTAATGAAATGGCTTCACCTCTTTTTTCTTCATCATTGGGAGAGAAAAGCGACCTCTTTTTTGCTAGCTATCGTAGTATGGTTAATTGTCAACAGCTCTACGACTATCGTAAAGGAATTGGATAATGTTTCTGTACGACTGACTAATATTTCCAATAAGGTGAGTATAGAGGGTCTGCAGCCTAATCATTATTTATCACAAAAAATTTCCCTTAAACTACATGGAAATAAATCACAGATCAACGACCTCTCTTCCAACGACCTTGAAATCGTTTTAGATGCAAAGAATATATCTGAGGATTGGCTAGCTCCTATTTTTCATAAAAATTTGGTATCTCTCAACCCATACATCGACTTGTCTACTGTAGTAAAACGGATTTCTCCTCAATATATCCCTATCCATTTCTCTCGAATGATCAAAGAAAAGGTCCCTTTAACTTTTTCTCATCCCATAGGAAAGCCACCTCAAGGTTATGAATATCTAGGTATCTGGCCCAATCGCTTCATGATCACGCTGCAAGGGCCAGAAAACATCATTAAGCCGCTCAAGGCAGAGGGAATTACCTTTACCTTTAATCTCAATGATATCCCTAAAGGAGCCCTGGAGTTACAGGAAAGTAGCCAACTCTATCGAGAGGAAATTTCTTATTGCGTTCCCAACGAATGGAAAAACTTGGAACTTCCTTCGCTTCCCAATCGCTCTTTTAGTATCGATGATCCTAGAGCAGAAGAACTATGCATCCAATTTGTTCGAAATGATTTATTGCCTTTAGAAAACCCTGTTCCTATCCATCTCTTCTTTTCTCCTAAGCATAGTTCCATTGTAAACCCCAAGAATTATTTCTTAAATATCGGGAAAATCGTTCGAGAAGTGAATGGATTCTATTTTTTAGATCAACCTCTTTATGTAAAAGGTGCCAGCAAGGTTTTCTTAAATGTGATTCAAGAGATGCTCAGACTCTCTATTTTCGTTCTTCCAAAAAGTGAAAAAAATTATTTAGATTGGAGCATTGAATTCTTTAATTCTCGACTCTTAGAGGATCGCTACGTCTCTCTATTGCTTGCCGAAGACCAACCTACATTGACTCCCCTGCATTCTAAAAGAAAAGAGGAATACCTCAGACATCGTTTCCGCAGTTATATGAATCATTTGCAGTTTTATCAAAATCAAGATCAAAAACTAGACCTAAAGATAAAGGTCAAAGGAAAAATGATCGTAGTCGAAGGAGTAAAGAATGAAAAAAATTGCTCTTATTAAAAAAGATTTTGGCTCGGGACCAATCGGGGGATTGGAAAAGGTTACTGAAAAAATTATCGAAGCCTTTCAGGAGAGAAAAAGGGTTGTTTCCCTTTTAACAACGGGACACACTATCCAACCCAATGAAGTTATCCGCTATTCTCTACAAAGCAAACTCAAATTCAATCAAATTAAAGAGTTTGATCGATGGTGTTTCCAAATGACTCGCTTCTCTTCGCGTTATGATGTAGTTTTTAGTATCGATCGCAGCTCCTTTCAAACCCATCATCGAGCCGGTAACGGCGTACACGCTGCCTATTTAGACCTTCGACGAAAAAGAGAAACTTTTCTTAAATCCCTCTCTTTTTACTGCAATCCTCTACATCGAACATTTTTAGATTTAGAAAAAAAAACGTTTGAGAGTTTTTTTTTACAAAAACTGATCGTCAATTCCTATCTAGTCAAAAATCAAATCCTTCATTATTACTCTACTCCAGAAGAAAAAATTCACGTGATCCACAATGGAGTAGAGTGGGAAAAGATGCAACAACCTTTTACCCAATCCTTAGTACAGAGAAACGCAATGAGTGCATCCATGGGCTTAGATCCCCTTCTCTTCCACTTTCTCTTTGCAGGCTCTAATTTTGAAAGAAAGGGGCTCACTCCTCTGCTTCAAGCTCTTGCCCAACTCAAAGGATTTGAGTTTCATCTCTCTGTAGTGGGGGAGGATAAAAACTTTAAAAAATTTCAACAACAAACCCGCCTCCTGGGATTAGATAAAAAGGTCTCTTTTTTTGGTCCTCAACGTTCCGTAGAGCCATTTTATCAAATTGCCGATGTTTTGCTAATGCCCTCACTATACGATCCCTTTTCCAACGTTACCGTGGAAGCTCTAGCTATGGGACTTTTTGTGATCTCTTCTAAGGACAATGGAGGACATGAAATCCTCCAAAAATATTCAGGTATCGTACTCCACGATCCTTACAATCTAGAGGAGATGAAAGAAGCATTACAACGCTCCTTTCATTATCCTAAAAGAACCGTGCAAGCAGAACAAATTAGAAACTCTGTTAAACATCTCAACTGGGACAATCAGATGGAAAAATTATGCCATTTGTGTCTTTCTTGACCTACCTCATTCTACGCTGTATTGCCTTTCCACTTCAATTTCTTCCCTATTCCCTACTTCATCATATGGGAAATGGCTTAGGAGCTTTGGTTTTTCATTTCTACCCCAAATATCGCAAACGAGCCTGTTCTAATTTAGCTCTAGCTTCTTCCCTTCAACTGACTCCACAACAAATCCCCCCTTTAGCCAAACGAGCTATCCAAAGCAAATCGATTACTGCTTTGGAATATCCCCGCCTGTATAGAGAACGAGAAGTACAAAAGGTCGTTACATGCCAAAATCCCGAGGTAGCTTATGAGCTTTTCCAGTCGGGGAAGGGCGTGATCTTCTTTTCAGGACATCAGGCCAACTGGGAAATAGGTTTTTTGGAGGCCACTCAAAGGATGGCGGGAGTTGCCATTGGAAGGCCTATTAAAAATTCTTACCTTTATCGATGGGTAATTTCCATACGAGAAAAATATGGAGCTCATATCATTCCACCGCAGGGTGCTTATAGGCACCTCCTTCACTATCTTAAAAAGGGAAGATTTGTAGGTATTGTTGGAGATCAAGGGATGCCCAACTCTAAATTCTCCTCTCTCTTCTTAGGACGTGAAGCATGGACCTCCCCCTTGCCCGCGCTGTTATCGAAAAAAAGCGGGGCTCCCATCATCGTTGCTACTACCCTTAGAGAAAAGGGAAAATATCTCGTTCACTACAGTAGTCCTATCTGGCCTACTGGAAGCGTAACCGAGCAAATGAGAGAAGTCCTAGGACTCTTTGAAGCAAGCGTTGCACAACGCCCTCACGAATGGCTCTGGACGCATAATCGATGGAAACAACAACTTCCAGACCGATTAAAAAAATGTTTTCGCCATGATTCCATCGCTTTCATTTTTCCCAATAATCTAGAAATGCTTTCCTGGTTGTCCCAAATTCGAAAATATTATCCTAGGGAACAGATCACTCTTTTCATTCCCTTTGGACTGGAACCCGCTTCTCTAGAATTTGAAATACAGTTTTATCACGACATCAAGGAGGTTCTTGTAATCGATTATCGATTTAAGATGATCGTCGATTTTGTCCACGATAAAAAGATACATAAACATTTCTCTCGCCTCAGCGCTCTACAGACTCACTCCTTCCCGCATCCCAGAGAATTTCTCCTTCATGCCTGCAAATAGATTTTATACCCCACGGCCTCTTGTTCCCTTCTCTTCCCTTTCGCTGAGCGGGCCAGAATTTCATCACTTATGCCATGTCATGCGTATCCAATTAGAAGAACAGGTGGAACTGGTCAATGGGTTGGGAGAGCTGGGCTATGCAAGAGTGGTTTCTATAAAAGAAAAACATGCGGAGCTTTTCATCGACCATTGCCTCAAAATGCTCCCTTCAGAACACTCGATCACGCTAGCTCAAGCTCTGCCCCACTTTAAAAAGTTGGAATGGATTATTGAAAAAGGAACAGAATTGGGGGTGGCAGAATTTTTTCTCTTTCCGGGAGAAGAGAGCGAAAAAAAGAGCCTCTCTACTTCACAAATAGATCGCCTAAAAATATTGATGATTACAGCTCTTAAGCAGTCGGGCAATCTCTTTCTTCCTCAACTCTCTCTCCACCCTTCAATCTTTGGCTGGGATCCTTCTGTCTGGGTCGATAGATTTTCTTTTTATGGAGCTCCTTTTTCAAAAAAATTTCTTTCCTATAGCGTTGCCCCCTTATTTAGGACAACCCTTTTTAACGGACCAGAAAAAGGATTTACTTCAAAGGAAATAAAGCACCTCCACCTTCTGCATGCTCATCCTGTGCAATGGCACCACCACATTTTAAGATGTGAAACAGCTGCTATTGTGGGTATCGCTCAACTCTATTTATCTTACAAAACCCAAAAAAATTAGGGGTTCAAAGGGTTTTTTAGAAAAATTGACTTCCTTAAGGAAAAGTGATAGCATTAAAGGGAGAATTTTGATGAAAAAAAATCATTACCCTAAGGCTCAAAATCCACTTTTGCTTCGGCTGCATCGACTAAATGATGCTTTCTCTAAATCAGATGATGAAAGAGATTTTTATTTAGATCGAATTGAGGGATTTATTCTCTTTGCGGATATTGACAAAGGAGAAAAAGAGATTGAGCAATTAGAGCTAGAAATCGAGAAAAATCAAGATCGTTACTTGCTCTTTCCCAAAATGACCTTCTATGAAACCAAAAAGTTCATGGAAAGTTTTATCAATGAAAAAATTTACGATATCGATACTAAAGAAAAACTTTTAGACATCATTCAATCCAAGGAAGCAAGAGAAAATTTTTTAGAGTTTATTTACGATCACTTAACAGAGCTAGAAAAATGGCAACAGTATTACCTCGAAAGAATGAGGATCCGTATCATCGAATGGCTCCGCTTACACGAGGTTTTATTTGTCTTCGAAGAAGATCTAGATCTTTCTATATCTACCGTTGAAAAAGTAAAACAGCACTTATTCGATGCAAAAGTAGGAAAGGATATTTCTCACGCAAGAGAAGTATTGATGCAAAAGGCCAAAACCTATTACTCCAATGAAGCTCTCAATCCACGACCTAAAAGAGGACGACCTCCTAAACAACAAGTTAAAGCGGACATCGAACCCCAGCTAACTGGGGATATTTACACAACAGTGCCCCCAGAATGTCGCGCTTTTCTCTATCTGACAGATGTTTCCAGCGGTTCTTCTGGAGCTACTTTCTCCTCCCGACACGCTACTAAGGCAGATCTTCTTGCTAGTTTAAGGGGTAGCGTGCGTGTTAAGGTAGATAGCAAGCTAGAGGCCTTGTCGCAACGACTAGAATCGCTTCGCCAGCTTTCTACCAAACTGTACGATTTTCCTGATACTTTAGGGAGCAAGGAACAGAGAACAGTACGAGATGTTTTACAACAAGAGCGACCCTTTGCTGCTCAAAAAGAAGAATCCCTAAAGGAGGGTAGCGCTTTGACAAAGGTAATTCAAGAAGCGTTACCTCATGATCAAAAAAAGAGAACGAGAGCGTTGAGGTCGGTAAAACCTTTCATCTTTAAGAAAGTTACCCCGATTACATCGAAAAAAAAGAAATGAGCCTTTTACTTCAAGACTCCCCAACTCTTTCCACTACATTCGTTTTAAAGATTTTAAAAACTGTCTATTTAACGCGCTTGATGGATGAGAAGTGTTTCAAGCTCTCTCGTCAAAACAAGGGGGGTTCTTTTCAGCTCTCCGTCGCAGGCCATGAGCTGGTCGGAGCCCTATCTGCTGCTTTACTTACTGCAAAAAAAGATTGGGGTTTTCCTTATTATCGAGATCGCGCCTTTGCTATAGGAATGGGAAGCTCTTTAACCGAACTATTTGGAGCAGCCTTGGCTAGAGATATTCCTCACCACTCTGGTGGGCGCATGATGCCTGAACACTTCGTACACAAAGAGCTGCGCATTCCCTGTCAATCGAGTTGTGTAGGGTCACAGTTTCTCCCAGCCGTTGGAGTTGCTAAGGGGATCCAGATCTGTCATCTTGATGAGGTTGTCTATGTTTCTGCAGGCGAAGGAGCTACCTCTCAGGGAGATTTTCATGAAGCCTTAAATTTTGCATGCCTACATCGTTTGGGCATCATTTTTGTCATCCAAGATAATGGATGGGCGATTTCAGTACCACGAGTAGAACAGACAGCGGGCAATTCCATTGCTAAAATTGCTTTAGGGTATGAGGGGTTGACTGTATCTGAGGTAGATGGATGCGATATAGAAGCTTTTTCTCAAGCTTTTCAAAAAGCAATCGTCAAAGCCAGAAAACAGGAAGGAGCTACTCTGATTGTAGCGCAAGTTCCTCGAATGGGATCTCATAGCAATAGCGATGATTCTAGTAAATATCTCTCTAAGGAATGGATCGAAAGAGAAATTGCAAAGGACCCCATCTCACGCTTAGAAAAGTGGATCCTCAATCAAAAAATAGCCTCTGAGAAGGAACTGGAAAAACTCAAAGAAAGCGTTACTGCTGAAATAGAGTCAGCTGCTCAAGAAGCAGAAAAGCTGCCCTTCCCCGACCCTTCAACAGCAACGACAAAAGTATTTCTCCACGTAGACCCCGTTCCCTATAATGAAGAGGAGTATCCCTCTTCAGGGGAAAATATCGTCATGGTCGACGCGCTACACCGTGCCTTGGAAGAAGAGATGGAAAACAATCCTCATGTTGTGCTCTTTGGTGAAGATATAGCTCACGGAAAAGGCGGAGTTTTTGGGGTCACCCGAGGACTTACTTCTAAGTTTGGAGTAGAGAGGTGTTTCAACTCACCTTTAGCAGAGTCGACGATCATCGGAGTAGCGCTTGGAATATCTTTAGTACAGGAAATACGGCCCGTCGTAGAAATTCAGTTTGCTGATTATCTTTGGCCAGGGATTAACCAACTCTTCAATGAGGTAGCTAGTTTTCACTATAGGTCGAATGGAGAATTTCACCTGCCTCTCGTCATCCGTGTTCCCTACGGAGGGTATATTCAGGGAGGGCCTTATCATTCACAAAGTATCGAAGCCTTTCTGGCTCACTGCCCTGGTCTCAAAATCGCCATTCCTAGCAATGCAGCTGACGCCAAGAGGTTGTTAAAGACAGCTATCCAAGATCCGAACCCCGTCGTTTTCCTAGAACATAAAGCACTCTACCGACAGAGGGTATTTTGCGCTCGTCCCGAGCCGATAGCATCGCAGTTTTTGCCCTTTGGAAAAGGAAAAATTGTCCGACGAGGTTCTGATATCACTTTTGTCGGATGGGGAATGATGATCGTGATGGCGCATGAAGTAGCCGAGAGTTTAGCCAGAGAAAATATTGAAGTAGAAATTGTCGACCTTCGCACTCTCGTTCCTCTAGATTTGGAGGTCATTCTCAACTCGGTCAAAAAAACAGGTAAAGTGGTTATCGCTCATGAAGCGCCGTTATTCGGCGGATTTGGAGCAGAGATCGCGGCTTCTATAGTAGAAAAGGGATTTTCTTTCTTAGATGCACCTGTTCTGCGCTTAGGAGGAAAGAACTGTCCTGTACCCTATTCTACTATCTTAGAAAACAAGGTATTGCCCCAACGACACGATATTGAAAAAGCCCTGCGAGATCTCGCCGCGTATTAATTGGTTTTTTTGTGAACTACTTTCGCTCTTCTCAAAGAAGAGGAACGAAGAAGCCTTCGGTTCATGCTACTCAAACAGGCAGTCTTTTTCTCTAAAAGATTATAGGTATGAGACATGCCCCGCAATACATAGGCTTTGTCATAGGACTCTACCTTCTCGTTCATCTCTAGTAAAGAGTGAAGAAGCACTTCCTGTTGGTACTCGAGCGATGTCGATTTTTTCCCTTCCTCTTCACATTCTATAAGATGACGCGAGTTTGAGATCAGTTGATCCAAAGTTTCTTCCATAGCAGACAAGATCTTATAAATGTTCATCTATCCTCCCACCTATTGATTAGGTGTTCCTTCTTTCTTTATCTAATCTACAAATCAAAATCTGTCAAAATAATCTTTTTAAAAAAAGATTTGATGACTAACCTGATTTTGATAAGCTATCGAAACCTTCGTCGAGTATCCTAAATGGGCAATGCGATCTCGAACTTTTTGAAGAGCTAAATAAGGATTGTTACACTCTTGAGAGAGATGTGCTAAATGAATATGTCTTAGACCCTGATGCGCAACCTGGGTGAGCAAGTCCACACACTGCTGGTTAGATAAATGTCCTTGATGACTCAGAACTCTTTGTTTATAGGTCATTGGACGACGAGAGGCATGTACCAAGGAAGGTTCATGATTGGCTTCGATATAGAGATAATCACACGCTTGCAAATGATTTTGTACTGAAGTAGTCACAAAGCCAAGGTCGGTACAAAAACCCACCTTCATCCCCTCGCTTTTAATCGTAAAAGCTACGGGATCTAGAGTATCGTGCTGGACACTAAAAGGATGGATTTCGAGATCCCCAAATTCAAAAATCTCTCCCGTGGAGAAGATTTTTAGTTTAGGAAGAGGCTTTCCTAAAGTCTCGATAATAGCTTGAGCTGTATCCTTATTGGCAAACACAGGAATCTGATGTTGGATAGCCAATGAAGTTAGGCCCCGAATATGATCGGAATGTTCATGAGTGATCAAAATAGCCTCTATATCCTCAAGAGGAACTCCAATCTTTTTTAGTCGCTCCGAAGCTACCTTGGCAGAGATGCCTGCATCGATGAGCAGTCGCGTCTGTTCTGTACCAAAAAAAATAACATTCCCCTTAGAACCAGAAGCCAAAGGGCAAAATCCTTTCATGAATAAAAGCTATCTCAAAAAAGAAGAAGTTTATATCTAAAAAACCTAAGACTACTCTTCTGAATAGATTTTGTCTAATTGATCGAGTTTTTCTAACATGATTGGATCATACTCACAGTTCATCATCTCAGCATGCCTCAATACATCGAGTACGGAATCCCATTTGGACCACCTCAATACCTTATTTTTATGTAAATAACTCTCATCTCGTGTCCAATAATGATTAATCCTAATTTTATTAATCGCCACCTCATTCGGAGATCCCACCAAGACTCTTTTATGATTTCCATCGACAGCACAACAACCGGGCAAATAAACACAATAATGATCGATATCGACCAATGCCAACCATTTAGAGAGATTCTTCGAACGCCTTATGGCATCGTTAATATAGGGCTCCAATATCTCACGAAAATTATCTTCACTATCGTGATCGTATAACCAAAAATGCTCTACCCCTACCTTGAGATGATAGTCCAACCACTCCTTTAAATAGGGAGCTTCATTACAAAACATAGACCCTATAGAACATTTCTAAGAGGCATGAAGCCATCCCATTTTACGACTACCGTGCCATCACATGCCTTTTCATAAAAATATCCAAAAAAGTTAAAAAAATATTTTACAAAATCTTTTGATTTCTTACAGTGTTGGTTCCATTTTTTCAAACAAACTGTAGGAAGTGTCGCTATGCTTAAAAATTGGCTTTTTCTCTCTTGTTGTGGATTACTATTGCCTCTGCAAGCCTTGCAGCGCGATTCCTTGAATGTACCTTCACAAAAAGTTAACCTTTCATTGGTTCCTAAAAAAAATGCCAAACCCTCACCATACAAAAAGAAGAAAATAAAAATTAAAACACAACATGCTAGCAAGGGGATGGAATCTTGGTCTCAACTCCATTTAGATGATTACCTTAGTCAAATGCATGCCTCCATCACTGAAGGGTACTGTACTTCAGCACAAGCAGCGATATTTCGGCAAAGGCTAAAAGAGTTACCGCATATCAGAAAGGTCATAGAAATCGGGTTTAATGCAGGATATAGCACAGAAATTTTTCTCGAAGCAAGCCCTCACATCGAAGTAGTGTCTTTCGATATCAATGAGCACCTCTATACTCGATTAGGGCGGTTATTTATGGAAAAAAAATACTCAAAAAGGTTCCTCTTTGTGGAAGGAGATTCTGCTCGTACGTTGCCCGAATATAGTAAGTCTCACTCTAAGGTAGATCTCATTTACATCGATGGAGGGCATAGCTTCGCCTCTTGTTTTGCGGATATCCAAAACGGTCAAAGGTTATCCGATAAAAATACTTTATTATGGATTAATAGCTATAACTATGAAGATGTGAAAAACGCTGTTGATTTTTGCGTAAGAGAAGGGCTCATTGAAATTATTGACGTTAAAACAGCCTCTGATCCCGATTATAGATGTTGGGTAGAGGCAAAGTATCGCTATAACAGCGAGTTAGAAAAGATATTCTCTCGCATGTACCACTATGGGATAAGGCAAGAGAGTGACAAGGACCTCTTTTTTACGAAGACCCTTCAATCAATTTTGCACTCTCACGATGAGATCCTCACGATTGTCGATATGGGTTGTGGTAATGCTATCCTCGCAAGGGAGCTGTTTTCAGAATTTCAAGAAAAAAGAAAGTACATCGGTATCGATATCGTAACTGATCTCATACAAAAGAACCAGTTGCACTATGGATCAAACAATATCTCCTTTGTGCACCAGGACTACACTGAAAATCCTCTCCCTCAAGGAGATCTTTTGATTTGTAAGGATCTCTTTAACTACCTCTCCTATTCCGACATATCTAAGATATTGTCGGAGTCTAATAAATTTAAGTACCTACTTTTGAGTCATGAGGTACAATCATCGGCAAAAAGAAAAAATTTCGACATTCAAACAGGAGGATTTCGGCCCTTGGACATGACGCTAGAACCATTCCATTTACAATCCAAAACGATCTCTCATTACCCACTGAACCAAAGTCTAAGACAACTCATTTTCATAACCTCTGCTGCCCTACCTCATTCATAAAATCTCTGACGATTCCATTCTCTTGATTTACTTTTTGTGAAAGAGAATTTAGTATGATCCTCTATTAGGACTGCTCTTTATTTGTATGATTTTATGGTTAACTAATTTTTTAATTTTCTGTAATTGGAAAGTTCCTGCTGCCTTTTCTTATGTGTCCACTCGAATGATGTTTGCAGCTTTAACTGCTCTTTTGATTACCATTTTCTTAGGTCCACGGTCTATCAAAAAACTCTACGAACTCAAAACAGGGCAATCCATCCGCGTAGAAGATTGTCCTATGCTGGCCCAACTACATGAAAAGAAAAAAAACACCCCGACTATGGGAGGGATATTTTTACTTTTTGCCATTTTTATCTCCTTAGTTTTATGGATGGATCTTTCAAATATTTTTACATTCATCTTTGTCATTACCCTTTTTTGTCTGGGTGGAATAGGCGCTTACGATGATTATTTAAAGCTAAAGTATAAAAATTCCAAAGGATTAAGCGTTTCCAAAAAATTCTCGGTACAGCTCCTCTTTGCAGCGTTGATCGGTTACTATGGAATGATCCCGGGAGTTGCAGAAAAACTCCAAGTTGGTCGCTACTTTGCTCCTCCAAAGGCGCAAGAACAATTGCAAAAAAATAAAACTCTATCTACCCTCTCCCTTTCTACTTCACAATATATGACCCGTTACTATGTTCCTTTTTATAAAAAGCCTCTTTTTCAATTAGGAGGTGGTTTAACGATTCTCGGAATTCTCTTCACGATCTTTGTAATCACGGGTTCTTCGAACAGCGTCAATCTAACGGATGGTTTGGATGGCTTAGCTGCTGGATCCGTTGTTTTAACCGCGACTGCTTTAGCTTTAGTTGCTTTTCTTTCCAACAGTCCGTTAATAGCTCGCTATATGAACCTGCTCTATATCGAGGGAGCAGGAGAGATTGCGATTTTTTTGTCGGCTACTATTGGAGCCTGCCTGGGTTTTTTATGGTATAATGGATATCCCGCACAGGTTTTTATGGGAGACACGGGGTCTCTTGCTTTGGGGGGGATCCTGGGAGTATCCGCAGTACTCCTTCGAAGAGAATTCCTACTGGCTTTAGTTGGGGGGGTCTTTGTAGCAGAAACTTTGTCTGTGATTCTCCAAGTGATCAGCTACAAATTTTACGACAAAAAAAGGATATTTCTCTGCACACCCCTTCATCACCACTTTGAGTATTTGGGCTGGCCGGAAACCAAAGTAACCTTGCGTTTTTGGATCATAGGTCTCTTGCTAGCCGTGATTGGTATCGTTTCTTTAAAACTTCAATAAAAATGAAATACCTGATCTTGGGTTTAGGAAAAAGTGGCATGGCTGCCTACCATCTCTTAAAAAATGAGGGCCATGAGGTAGCCGGGTATGATGATGATCCTTCCCTTCAAGAGGGGCTTACAGGATCTAGTGTGACTCCCCCAACTCTCGATCCTTTTGAATGTATTGTCGTTAGCCCAGGCTTCTCTCCTAGCCACCCCTTTTACCAATCTGCTCTTCTCAAAGGCAAAAAAGTGATCAGTGAAGTAGAACTAGCTTTAACCCGCCTCAACCAGCCCTCATTAGCCATTACGGGAACCAACGGAAAAACCACGGTTACCCTTCTCGTAACGCACATTTTAAATCACGCGGGTTTACAAGCCAAATCCTTAGGGAATATTGGCACTCCCGTCGCCTCTTATATCGCTCAACCACAAGAGATCTTAGTAATCGAGCTCAGCTCCTTTCAATTGGAACGTTTGGAAGGTCGGTTTTTCGACTCAGGTGTGATTTTGAATATCACTCCTGATCACCTCGATCGTTATCCTACTTTGGAGAGTTATGCAGAAACGAAGTGCCGACTGCAGCAACTCATCAAACCACAAGGTTCTCTTTGGGTACATGAACAAATCTTAAGAGAGTTTCCTTTTCTATTATCAGCAAAAGTCCAAAGTTATGGAAATTCGTTTGAACTCATTTTACCAACGCGATATAAAGGTCATGATAGAGAAAATATCATTGCTGCATGGCTTCTATGTAGAGCGTTTGGGGTATCGATGGAAAGGTTTTTAGCGGCCCTTGAGGGGTTTTGTTTTCCACCTCATCGGATGGAAAGGATAGCTTCTATCAATGAAGTTGTCTATATCAATGACAGCAAGAGCACTAATATTGATGCCACGATTAAAGGAGTAGAAACACTTGAGGGTAGAGTCATCTTGATCGTAGGGGGGGTACACAAGGGATCCTCCTATCGACCGTGGAGGATCTCCTTTGCTCATAAGGTAATACAGATTTTAGCTATTGGATCAGCTTCTTCCCTCATTGAAGAAGAACTAAGTGATCTCTATCCGATTAAATGTTATCCCTCCTTGCAAGAAGCCTTCCTTCAAGCTAAACAGATCGCTTCTCCAGGTGATACTGTGTTGTTTTCACCAGGGTGCTCCAGTTTTGATCAATTTAAGGATTATGTTCAAAGGGGTAATCTATTTAAAAAATATGTTTTAGAAGAAGGTAAAAATGAACCGTAAAGATGCTCTAATCGTCGCCGCCCTACTCAATGCAGCGCTTCTCATCGTGTTGTTTGTGACAAGCGTGAAAACCGAAAAAAACAAAGAACCCTTCTCTACTCAGGAGATGATTGCTGTTTCTAAGCCCCATTTGAGAGAAGAAAAGCCTCTATCTCCCCAAAAACAAACGATTCCACCTATTGCTAAGGAAGAGGTTGATTTATTGATGAAACAATACCTTCCCCAAGAGAGCTCCAAGGGAGAGCTCCATCCCCCTTTTTTAGCCGATACCAATCCCTTGGGTAAAGAGAGTATCCCGAACAAAATCGCAGCAGAAACAAAACCTCAAGAAACGACTCTAAAAAGCGCCCCTGCCTTAAAGGAGATCAGCATCAAAAAGGGTGATGTTTTAGATAAAATAGCTAAAGAATATCGAGTAAGCGTGGAAGAGATCATGAGGATCAACCAGCTCTCTTCAACACAGCTGAAAATTGGACAAATCTTAAAGATTCCTCCCTCTAAACCCCATCTTTCAGAAGAAAAAAGGTATTATACCGTTCGTGCTGGGGACAGCCCTTGGAGCATTGCGGTGAAACACAAAATAAAAGTCGAAGAACTCCTTAGAATGAATGGCTTGTCTGAAGAAAAAGGAAAAAGGTTGCGACCAGGAGAGCGTTTAATCGTATATGAACCCATAAAATGAAATTTAGAATAGCAAGAAATGTCTCAAAACAAAGTTTTCCTCTTACTCTCCGTCTGGGTGATCTTCATCTTTGGATTATCGATGGTGTTCAATACCAGTTCTGCCGAGGTTTTAGATCGAGGCTTATCTAAAAGCACTCATTACGCCCTCATCAAGCAGGGCCTTTACGCTGTTCTAGGGTTAATCCTCGCAGTTGCTCTCTGGTTTTATGTTCATTATGAACAAATTCTTCAATTGAGCGGTTTCTTATTGTTTTTGGGAACACTTCTCCTGATTGCCGTGTTCATCCCGGGGATTGGACAACAAGTAAACGGCTCTCACCGCTGGCTAGGTATTGCTAACTATTCCTTTCAACCTTCCGAATTTATTAAATACCTCGTTCCCCTTTACTACATTCAAGTAGTGACAACCCAGCCTGTTCCGATCCCCTTGAAAAGCTTTCTTAAACTCCTTCTTCAGTTGAGCATTCCCATTGGCTTAATTTTGGTAGAGCCAGATCATGGAACAGTTGCCATTATCCTATCGAGCCTCATGGTTCTATTCATTCTCACTAAGCTTCCATGGAAATTTTGGAGTCTTTCCCTTCTCTGCCTTTCTGCCCTTGCCACTTTTATAGCTGCTCAAACACCCTATGTCATCGAGCGAATACAAGCATACCTACATCCGGAGTTGAACTTAGAGGGCAAAGGTCACCAATCCTATCAATCCAAGATCGCCGTCGGTTCTGGAGGAATGTGGGGAAAAGGCTTAGGAGAAAGCCTACAAAAGCTCGATTATTTACCCGAGGCGCGTAGCGATTATATCGCTGCTATTTTTGGGGAGGAGTTCGGATTCATCGGCATGCTATTTTTAATTCTCCTTTTCATGCTGATCGCTTACCTCGGGTACACAATCGCTGCCAAGTCTCAAAATTTAAGATCTTTTTACACCATTTCCATCCTCACCTACCTCATCTGCATACAAGCTTTTTTGAATTTAGGAGTAGTTTCGGGACTGCTTCCCAGCAAGGGGGCTAACCTCCCCTTTTTTAGTCAAGGAGGCTCTTCTCTTCTCGCTAACTTTCTGGCAGTTTGTATTATCATTGGTAACACAAAGTATACCTCATGTCCTCCAAAAAAATATTGATCGCAACCGGTGGCACCGGAGGGCATATCTTTCCTGCGCAAAATCTCGCTACTACCTTAGAGCGGATGGGACATTCGATTCTTTTTGCTGGAGGAGGGCTCGATCAAAATCGCTTTTTTTACGCCAACCATTTCCACTTCTCTTCCATTTCTACGGCAACCCCTTTTAAAAAAGGCAATCTTCTTAGTTCCTGTTACAAAATAGCCAAAGGAACTTTTCAAAGCTTAACCCTAATCGAGCGGTTCAATCCTGATATAATTATTGGATATGGAAGTTTTTACTCTTTTCCTCTACTCCTAGCAGCTAGATGGAAAAAAAGAGCTCTCCTTCTCTTTGAGCCCAACGTCATTCCAGGGAAGGTCAACAGGCTCTGCTCCAGGTGGGCTCTGGGATCAGCCGTACAATTTGCAGAGGCCGGCAAAGGACTAAAGGGAACCATCATCGAAGTGAAATACCCCCTTAACTTCTCCGATAATCCTTTAGGAAAAGAGTATTTTGGTTTGGATCCCGACCGCTTTACTCTTCTCATTTTTGGAGGTTCTCAAGGGGCTCAGTCGATCAATTCTCTTTTCCCAAAAATTCTCCTCGATCTCCCCTTACAAGTGATCCACTTCACAGGAAAAGATAGTAACCTCTTGCAACAAAAGTATAATCGAGAAAAAATTCGAGCTTGTGTAAAAGATTTTGAACCACGGATCGATCTAGCTTGGAACGCCGCAGATTTAGCAATTTGTAGATCTGGTG